>Ga0209189_1000036_pt1 | contig 126032 bp, 144 predicted proteins | sample C_130820_EF_Meta_FD_187308 | JGI IMG/M metagenome (GOLD analysis project Ga0209189, IMG submission 187308) | Freshwater microbial communities from Lake Croche, Canada to study carbon cycling - C_130820_EF_MetaG (SPAdes) (version 3) | ecosystem: Environmental > Aquatic > Freshwater > Lake... | reverse complement strand
AAATCCCAAGGTCCATCTCTACAAGAAGAGTGGAGTGTATCCCTTCGCAAAGGGTTACAACTGGTGTGTCTTCTCCTGCTTCGACGAGGAGGGCTGGAAGGATGTCGCCCCCGTCCCAGGCGACATCAACATCGCCACGTTCCACGGACCCGTGAGAGGCTCGGTCACGGAGACGGGATGGGACATCGACGAAGGAATGACCTCAGACTTCTTCAAGGACTACGACTTCTGCTTCTTGGGAGACATCCACAAGCCACAGTCCTTGGCTTACAGGGACGGGAAACCATGGATCGCCTACCCAGGCACTCCCATTCAGCAGAATTACGCCGAGCAACTGGATCATGGTTACCTGCTCTGGAGCATCCTCGAATCAGGAGACTGGACGGTGGAAACGAGGAAGCTGCCCAACACGAAACCTTTTCTCACGATCGACTGGGAAGGAAACCTCGAGAAGACGCTGGCAGCTGCCAAAAAGTGCCCCAAGGGCAGCAGGATCCGAATCAGGTCTCAGGTACAGCTCACGCAGGACGACGTCCACGTCCTCAGTGAGACGCTGAGGACGTCTCTTTCCGCCTCGGAAGTCACATACAAGTCAGAGCACCAGATCGACAAACAGGTCGTGAAGGCGGGTGCTTCGACGCTCGTGAAGACGGATCTGCGGTCGCCTGACGTGATGGTCAGGCTCCTCAAGGACTACTACAAGGACGTCGACATCTCTCTTGAAGACTTCGAACTGATCGGCGACAACGTAAAGAAGTACCTATCTTCCGTCTCGTCCGCAGAGGACGTAGCCCGTAATTCCAAGTGGTCGTTGAGACACATCCAGTGGGACAACCTCTTCTCGTACGGAGAGGGCAACGTCATCGACTTCGAGAAACTCGGAGGAATCGTAGGAATCTTTGGACCCAACAGGACGGGCAAGTCTTCCATCGTGGGCACGATCATGTATTCCCTCTTCAACACGACCGATCGAGGTCCCATGAAGAACATCAACGTCTGCAACGTCAGGAAGCCGTACTGCTCTTCTCGCGTGGTGTTTGACCACAACTCTTCGACGTACGTCCTGGAGCGTCAGACCACCAAGAGCACGAACAAGAAGGGCGTAGTTTCTGCCTCTACGGCACTCAATTTCTTCAAGATGCGAGACGACGGCGAGATGGATGACCTCTGCGGAGAACAGAGGACCGACACCGAGAAGACGCTGAAGACCCTGTTGGGTCTATCAGACGACTTCCTCATGACGTCCCTTTCCGCCCAGGGAGAGACGAACCACTTCATCTCGCAGGGATCCACGAAGCGTCGGTCCATCCTGTCGAGATTCCTCGACCTCGACGTCTTCGATAAGCTCCACGACATCGCCTCGAAGGAGGTGACCGCAGTGAAGTCGCAGCTCAAGAACTTCCCCGACAGGAACTGGGAAGAACTGAGGACCCAGAACGAATCACTGATCAGTCACCACAAGGAGACGATGAAGACGCTCTCTGAATCGATCAGCGAGAACCAGACTTCTCTTAGTCTCCTGAGACAGGAGCTCTCCAGGCACAACGCAAGTCCTGTGACACAGTCGGACGTCGATGCGCAGAAGCGTCGTGTGGAAGACCTGCAGAAGAAATCCGACACTTGCATCGAGAACATACTGGAATTGCAGGAGGAGGTGACGGGCCTGCAGACGAAGGTCGACACCCTGCAGAAAGTCATCGATGAAATCGACATCGAAGTCCTGAAGAAGAAGATCGATGCACAGCGGTCCCTAGAGACTTCCATCACTGAGCTTCGTCATGCCCACGAGAAAGAGGCAGCCCTCGTCACTCAGCAAAAGAAGTCGCTGAAGATCCTCGACGAGGTACCTTGCGGCGACGATTACCCCACGTGCAAGTTCATCAAAGACGCACACTCAAACAAGAAGTCGCTTCCGACCCAAGAGAAGAAGACTGCAAACGCGCTCAAGGTCCTCGATGACGCCAAGGCGGCGCTGGAGGCGATGCACGACACGTCCCTTCAGGAGAAGATCTCGAAGCACGACAAGGCAGTCGCCCTCGCGGCGAAGATGTCCCTCGAGATCTCGCGCAAGGAGACGGAGATCGAGAGGCTCAAGTCTTCCTGCGACTCCTGCAGGTCGTCTCTCGAAGACGCCAAGAAGAAGCTGAGACACCTCGAGGAGGCCGTGAATAATGAGGAGAATGAGGAAGTGGTTTCCATACGGTCCAAAATTCAAGATTTGTCTGACCTAATCAGGCGAATGGATGCGGACAAGATGGACGCAGCTTCGCAGCACGGAAAGCTGCTCTCGAACATGGAGAAGCTGACGCAAGAGAAGCAGACGAGGGACGACCTCCTACAGGACGTCAGGATCCATGAGTTGGTGGCGAACGCATTCTCCAAGAAGGGAATACCGCTCCTCGTCACGAAGTCGCAACTCCCTCTGATCAACGCGGAGGTCTCAAAGATACTCCAGGGAATCGTCGACTTCACGATCGAGCTTGAGAGCGACGAGGACACCGACACTCTGGAGATCTACATCAACTACGGTGACTCTCGAAGGATCATAGAGCTGTGCAGCGGCATGGAGAAGACCGTCGCCGCCATCGCATTGCGTGTGGCAATGGTGAACGTTTCTTCTCTACCGAAGCCTGACTTCTTCATCATCGACGAGGGCTTCGGCACATTGGACAACGCCGGCGTCGAGTCTTGCAGTCGCCTCCTCACTTCTCTCAAGAGGTATTTCAAGACGATCATCGTCATCACGCACGTCGACGGCATCAAGGACTCTGCAGACCACATCCTGGAGATCACGAAGTCGGAGAAGGACTCGAAGGTGGAATACTCATGATGGAATGGAAGACGTACATGAAGGACAGGCTGATTGCAGAGCATCCCGAAGGTTTCTACGTGATCAGACCCGTAGAACCTCTCGAGGCACAGCCTGTCTTCTGCCCCGTCTGCGACGACATCATGCACTCCTACTACGACGAGGAGGCATACAGGAAATTCAGGTGTTGCGACAACTGTGCTTCTACTTGGGCATATGCCGACGTGGAGAGGTGGAACTCAGGTTGGCGTCCTTCGTCCGAGGAAGTTAAGAACAATTGCAAGAAAGTTCCTATTTAGGACACAGGAGTCATACATGCCCAAAGCTCTAAACATCAACGCTCTCGGACAGGCGATCGACACGACATGGGGACGATCTTCCACTCCTCAGACCGCCTCGTATTCAGTCAAGTTCACGCTGCTCGGAGGCGACAGGCTCCTTGCGTCGTATCAGGTGATCGCAAACTTCGTCTCCGAGAAAGAGATGATACTCATGAAGAGGAACTGCTCTGAAGAGTCGGAATCAGTCGTAGCTGCCCACGTCAAGGCGATCAAGGACTCTTACAAGGCTCTCTGTGGTGACACGCTCACGGTCAAGGAAGTCAGTGCCACAGACTCTCTCGAGATTATCGGATTCAACGTCCATAATCCCAAGAGGACGGCGTATTATCGAAAGAAGACGATATTCGAGATTGCATGACGTCCAATTCTAGCACAACAGCTCCGATGTCTCGGCAGGCGATGGTCGCCGAGATACTCAAGTGTGGTAAAGACCCATCGTACTTCATGAAGAAGTACTGCAAGATCCAGCATCAGCTCCGCGGTCTCATACCCTTTGACACGTATGATTTCCAGGACGACTGCGTGAAGCAGTTCCAAGAACACCGCTTCAACATCGTCCTCAAGTCTAGACAGTTGGGACTCTCCACGGTCTCGGCTGCCTATGTCGTCTGGTACGCCATCTTCAAGAAGGACAAGAACATCCTTGTCATCGCGACGAAGCTCAACACGGCCATCAACTTCATCAAGAAGGTGAAGACGATGCTCGACGGCCTTCCTTCGTGGCTTCTCCTCACGAAGTTCGATCCGACGAAGCAGTCGATCCGTTTCGACAACGGCTCGACGATAACGGCCGTTCCTACGTCACCCGATGCAGGTCGATCTGAGGCACTCGCTCTTCTCATCGTCGACGAGGCTGCATTCATCAGAGACTTTGACGAGATCTGGACGTCACTCTATCCGACGCTGTCCACCGGAGGTTCTGCGATCATACTCTCGACACCGAACGGTGTGGGAGGTCAGTACTATAAGCTCTGGACTGAAGCTGAGGCCGGATCCAACGACTTCAACACCATCAGGCTTCCGTGGTGGGTACATCCCGAACACGATCAGGAGTGGTTCGACAAGGAGACGAAGAACCTACCGAAGCGCAAGGTGGCCCAAGAGTTCTTGTGCGACTTCATTTCTTCTGGTGACACGTTCCTGCAGCCCTCTGAGTTCGAGAAGCTCAGGGACATGATCAGGCTCCCGACCGTCAAGGAAGGTCCGCAGAACGGAGTCTGGATCTGGAGGAACCCAGAATTGGGCAAGAAATACGTCTTGTCGTCCGACGTCGCCCGCGGCGACTCCAGCGACTATTCGACGTTCCACGTCATCGACTACGAGACGTGCGAAGTCTGTGCGGAGTTCATGGGCAAGATACCTCCCGACCGATTGGCCGACCTCCTGTCCGATTACGGAAAGCGGTACAACGATGCTCTCATCTGTCCCGAACAGAACACTTTCGGTTACTTCACGTGTGTGAAGCTGAGAGACGCAGGATATCCCAGGCTTTACTACCCGAATCACAACGGAGACGTCTTCGAGTATCGTCCCACCGATCCCGAGACGATCCCGGGATTCTCGACGCAGACGAAGACGAGAAATCAGATCCTCACGAAGCTGGAGGAAGTGATACGCAACGGTCGACTGAAGACGTACTCACAGCGTCTTTACGACCAGCTACAGGCGTTCGTGTGGAACGGTTCGAAGGCTCAAGCAGCGAAAGACGCCCACGACGACCTCATCATGGGCCTCGCGATAGGAGCGTGGCTTGTGTCAGGTGACACTGCATTTAGCGAGCAGTCCGTCAACATGGCATACGCGATGCTGAAGGCGACTGCCAGAGGAAACAGGGGAATGGAGTCCCTCCCGGGAGGAATCAACGACGTGAGACCCGTTCCCAACCCGCACATCCAGGGATTCACGCCCTACAACGTGAACAAGCCGCGTCCTTCAGAGTCGGTGAAGCACGGCAACGTCACAGATTTTTCCTGGCTCTACAAGTAGGGCGATACATATACCTAGCATACCCGAGGAAACCAATGCCCAAGATCGCGCTAGACACACTCAAGAAGATCATACGTGAAGAGATGGAGAATCTCCGTGAAGGCGAGGACCACGACACCGCCGCCAAGATCATGACTAGCACATCGAAGCTCCTGAGCGCCATCGAGGCCTTCAAGGAAAGCTCATCTGAGAAGGTCAAGTCAGAGCTTGGTGAGCCTCTCGAGAAGGTGGAGCAGGTCCTCAACAGGATCATGGCGTCTCCCATGCAGTACATCGATGTCACTAAACCCGTCGTCAAAAAGGTCACTCTCAAGTCTCAGAAGACGAATTTGGTGTAAAGTAGGCCTCCAAGGGCTGTCCTCAGAATGAGGCAGCAAAATACATGGCAAAAGAAGACAAGTCACTATTTCAGAAGTTAACGAAGTTATTCCGAAGCGGCCCTGTTGTCCGCAGGAAGATTCGTACGCTCGACACCGCGGTCGCCGTCGCCGACAAGACGAAGAGCAGCGGTGCCCTACTCTTCCAGAAGTCTTCTGCTCCGACGTATGCCACGATCACAGCCAACGCATACAACCTCTCCGAGCGTCTCATGCGATACCAGGACTTCGCGGAGATGGAATATTGCTTGCATGGGGACACAAAGATCGCTGTTCCTGGAGGCTATCGGACAATATCCGACCTTGCAAAAGAGTGCGAAGGAAAGCCTGATCACACTTTCATCGTCTATTCGTATGACCACAATTTACAGAGGATATTGCCTGCGCTTGGCAAGCAAGCCCGACAGACCCGCGTGGACCATGCGTACACAGTCACTTTCGATAATGGGCAACAGATCATCGGAACTCCCAATCACCGCCTCATGAAGAGGGACGGAACGTTCTGTAAGATCGAAGATCTCAAGACTGGTGATGCGATGATGCCCTTCTATCGTCGCGACCTTTTCAGTGGTTGCAAGGAGGAGGGTGACGGTTACCGCTGGATCTATACGATGGACAGACGGTCCAGCATGAATGGTTGGGTTGCTGAACACAGGGTCATTGGCGAGATGTTGAAGGGTTCACCTCTTGCCGAGGCTGAGGTCGTGCACCACAGGAACTTCGTCAAGCACGATAACCGCCCCGAGAATCTCGAGGTGATGACAGAAGAAGCCCACCTCAAGCTACACAGAGAGATCATCAATGGAGTCAAGTGGTCTGATCAGAACTCCGCGTGGATCGAGAAGTTCAAGGCCAACCATTCCAAGTTCATGACCGAGAACAACCCTGCTGAGAGGAAAGACATCACCTTCGGTAGGATCCTTGAAGTTGCCGAGAGGACCAACTTCAACTCACGGCGGATGTGCGAGGTTCTTGACACAGATCCCAACGTTATCAAGCGCAGGCTCAGAAAGCATGGTTACCAAGATTTTCAGACCTTCGCCAAAGCATACAATCCGGACTGGCACAATGCCGGATGGGACAATCGCGGCGAGAAAAATCCGAGATACGACAGAAACATTACCTTCGATAGAATATGCTCAAATTTTTCTAAGGGCATGTCGAATCAACAATTGGCCGCTTCCTTACACACCACTGTCCACGTGATAGACGGTCGCGTCAGAGAGAGGGGCTACAAGAATTACTCAGACTTCGCTAGCTCGTATGACAATCTAAAGGTCTCCTCTATCGAGTATCACGGAGTCATACCTCTCTTCGACTTGACAGTCGATGGCTATAAGAACTTTGCGACCGACACAGTCATCTCACACAACACACCTGAGCTCGCCGCGGCGATGGACATCTATGCCGACGAGACATGCGCTCAGGACGAGAAGGGAAGGGTCCTCCACATCTACTCCGACAACGAGAAGATCAAGGAGATCTTGGAGGACCTCTTCTACAACACCCTCAACGTCGAGTTCAACCTTCGTTCTTGGGTGAGGAACCTCGTCAAGTACGGAGACATGTTCCTCTACAACGATGTGTCCCCCACACACGGTGTCATCAACGCCTTTCCGATCCCGGTGAACGAGATCGAGAGAGAAGAGAACTACGACCCCAATGATCCCATGGCGGTGCGTTTCAGGTGGGTCACCCTCGGCAACAGGACTCTCGAGAACTGGGAGGTGTCCCACTTTCGACTCCTGGGAAACGACATGTTCCTGCCGTACGGCTCTTCTGTCATCGAGCCTGCACGCCGGATCTGGCGTCAGCTCATCCTCATCGAGGACGCGATGTTGGTCTACCGCGTCGTCAGGGCTCCCGAACGCAGGGTCTTCTACATCGACGTCGCGAACATTCCTCCCGAGAACGTCCCGATGTACGTCGAGGAGCAGCGCAAGAACCTCCGTTCGTCGCAGGTCATCGACAGGAACACGGGTCGAGTCGACCTTCGCTACAATCCGCTGTCTGTCGACGAGGACTATTTCATCCCCGTGCGTGGCGGAGAGAGCGGCACGAAGATCGATACCCTTGCAGGAGGTCAGAACGCAGCTGCCGTAGAGGACGTGGCATACATCCAGAAGAAGCTCTTTGCGGCCTTGAAGATCCCTCGTGCCTATCTCGGATACGACGAGGCCCTGTCTTCCAAGGCGACTCTCGCCCAAGAAGACATCAGGTTCTCAAGGACGATCAACGTGATACAGAAGACGATGATTGCAGAGCTCAACAAGCTCGCGATAATCCACCTGTATGCGAACGGCTTCGACTCTGAAGACTTGCAGAACTTCACACTTCGTCTCTCCAATCCGTCCACCGTCGCTCAGCAGCAGAAGCTGGAACTGTGGCGTGCGAAGTTCGAGATCGCAGGCTCTGCTCCTGAGGGTCAGACGTCCAAGGAGTTCATCCGCAAGGAGATCTGGGGACTCAACGAAGAGCAGTGCAAGGAAATCGACGACCAGCGTCTCAAGGAGAAGATAGTCGATGCCACGATCGAAGCTGCGAAACCTGAGGAGGAAGGCGCCGACGCCGGAGGCGGTGAGGAGTCTGGTGGAGACGAGGGTGGAGGAGAAGAGGGCGGTGAGGAAGGCGGCGGCGAGGGCGGAGACCTATTCGCCGGCGACGACGTCTCGCAAAAGGATCCCGAACTCTCTCTGATGACTGCAGGAGACGACGCCTCAGACGACGAAGATTTTCCTGTCAAGTTCTCACTCAGAGACGTCGAAGTCCCTGTGAAGGCACAGACACAACTCGACAAGGCGCTCTACAACAGGTCGAGGATAAGACACAGCGGTGCGTCGAAGACACACATGCCTGACTACGGCAAGATGCTGAAGAGCACCAACAAGTCCATGTCGGATCCGTACGACAAGGAGTGGATGTCTTCGTACGTGAGCAATCCCTTTGGAGAGTCGAAGACGATCCACAAGACGCCGATAGGAAACGATGTGATGTCCTCATTGAGGAACATGACGATGTCCGCCAAGTTCCAGAATTCGATGCGACAGCCTCAAGGACAAGCGAGTGTCTTGTCCGAGGACGTCGACCCACTAGACGAAGCAGACGCAAGAGAGTTCAGAGAAGTCCTCATAATAGATGACGACGGGAGCAACGACACATGACTGCAAAGAGCCACAACAAGAAGAGAAACAGCCTTCTCATCTATGAGTTCCTCGTGAGGACGATCTCGAGGTCTCTCATCGAGGATGACAAGAAGAAGTCGGCCGCCGCACTAAAGATCCTTCGGAGACATTTCAAGCTCGGAACGGAGCTCTACAAGGAGTTCAGGCTCATGAATGCGCTCGCGAAGACGACCGTCTCGTCAGACCACGTGGCGGCCTCGATACTCAAGGAAGCGAAGAGTGCTTCTGCGACGTTCGATGTGAAGAAGCTCGATCGAGAGAAGTCGATCCTCATTCGCAACATCAATCACGTCATCAACGACGAGAATTTCTACGACCAGCAGGTCAAGGAATACAGGACGTTCGCCACGATACAGACGCTCATCAACGAGTGGCGGTCCAACGACAAGAACCTCCACAAGGTGGCACAGTTCGAGGACAGTCTCATGAAGCATCTCGTCACCGAGAGGACTGACGCTGAAGACGAGACGATCTCCGAAGACACTTCCGGATCTGCTCGTCTGTTGATGAAGGTGATGACCAAGAAGCTCAACGAGAAGTACGAGGGCGTCCTCAACGACCAGCAGAAGTCTCTCGTCAAGGCGTACGCATATTCCACGGCGTCGGACGACATGACGTCGATACGCATGAAGCTCGAAGAAGTGAAAGGCGACCTCCTCACACTCATCGAAGAGTACAAAGCGTCGATGTCGTCTCCCAATGACTATCTCAAGAACAAGCTGACAGAGACAAAGCAGACTCTCCTCGAGGAGAGGCTCGACTCCGTGGACGATTCTACGGTCACGAGGTTCATGCTTTACTCACGCCTCAAGGACGAACTGGAATCGAAGGAGTGAAACAATGGCACAAGATCTCAGACTACTAAACTCTTACGAAGTCTTCGACTACACTCCTGACATGATCAAGGAGTCTAGGGAGAAGAACGGCGGCAAGGTCGTGATGAGAGGAATACTCCAGAAGGCCGACACCCTCAATCAGAACGGTCGCATCTATCCGCTCTCCGTCCTCGAGCGTGAGGTGAGGAACTATCAGAAGTTCATCGCAGAGAATCGTGCCCTCGGGGAACTGGACCACCCAGACTCCTCCGTCGTCAATCTCAAGAACGTCTCCCACGTCATCAAGGAGGCATACCTCGAGAAGGGTGTAGTGTACGGCTCCGTCGAGCTGCTCGACACCCCCAGCGGAAAGATCCTTCAGTCCCTCGTGGAGAGCGGAGTGAAGCTTGGAATCTCTTCACGTGGCGTGGGCTCGACGAAGAAGCAGGGCGACTATCACGTCGTCCAGGACGACTTCCAGCTCATCTGCTGGGACTACGTCTCGGAGCCTTCCACGCCCGGTGCATTCATGTTGCCCGAAGGAAAGACGATAAACTCAAACGAATTGAGACAAGTCTTCAACAAGAGCGATAGAATAGACCGCATCATAAACGACATTTTGTCGTCAAGGAAGTGAGACAAGACAATGGCACTCAACAATCCGACATCGGGAATACTCAGCGTAAATGAGTTCCAGGCATCTCCGCTTCCGTGGGTCTTGACTGCAGCTACGAGCGGCACGAGCGTAATCGAATACGACTTTCCGAGAGTGACGAAGTGTATCACGATCAGCAACTTGTCTGCCGGAAAGACCCTCAGGATCGGATTCACTCTCAACGGCGTGAATGGTGTGAACGGTAAGCAGTACTTCATCCTCAGCGGAAGCACTTCGGTCACGCTGGACTGCAGGGTGAAAGAACTCTATCTCAGGGCAGACACGAGCAACACGATCGACTTCAGCATCTATGCGGGATTGACGACCATCGCGTCTCGCGAGATGCCGATCCTCTCGGGATCGCTTCCCGATGGTTCTCCGGGATGGTCGGGGGTAGGCTGACATGAAGATGACTCGATCCGACATGAAGATGCTCGTGAAGGAATGTCTTCTCGAGATCCTCAACGAGGGACTCGGCGGTTCCACGCAAATATCTTCTAAACCCGCCCTACCTGTTACACGGCCTCTATTTACAGACAATGTCAGGAGGTCACCTGCGCAACCGGTTCAGCAACCGAGATCTGCCACTCCACAGCTTCGTGAGGCGGTGAAGCGCGAGGCCGGCGGCAACAAGCTGATGGAGTCCATCCTCGCAGACACGGCATCTGCCACACTGCCCAAGATGCTGCAGAACGAGGGCCGTGGAGCTCCTCCGACTCCGGGAGGCGTGGCAGAGCAACTCGTCGCCAACGTGGATCCTGAGGATCTGTTCGGCGAAGAGGCGGCATCCAAATGGGCGAGCCTCGCCTTCATGGAATCACCCACAAAGAAATGAACAATTTGCCACGATCGTATATTTACGGCTAGCAGACCATAGCGAGGTTATCGATGAAGCTCACAAACAGATTGCTCAGAAGGATCATTGAAGAGGAAGTCGCGAAGTTCGGTGACATGGAGTCGACCGAGAAGCGCGCCAAGGACACCGAGGAAGTCGATGCAGACGAATTCGGTACCGACAAGTCGAAGGAGAAGACCATCGACTTCATGAAGGCCCTCAAGATTGAAGAGGCAAGACTTCGTCGTCGCCTCGTCAAGATCACTGAGACACGCCGTCGCCTCGCGAGCAGGATTTGATTTAGTCAAAGGAGATTGTCATGGCCGGACCAGGTACAGGTAGATACACAACATACGTTCCCGTGGCGAGTTCCCGCAACACGCTGCTCAGGAATCTCTTCAATTCCCGCGCCGACAACGGAGCAGGCGTCTTCTATGGCACACCAGACCAGACAAACAACATCGAAGCTGCGAAAGAAGCTGTGAAACGTGCGACAGATAAGGTCACAGCTGGTGTGGGTGGTCTACTTCCTTCCGAAGCCAATCAGGCAGGCGATGCAGGAATGTTCCCAGAAGGCGTAGACCTTAAGTTCGGAGGAGCACCCAATCTTGCGGAAGTGTCATGGGCATCTGCTGGCGGACGTGGCGGACCTGCTAATCCCTATACACCTGATCTTTCGTCTCCCGGCCCTGGTAAGACAGAAGGAGTTCAGAAGGAAATCGAGCCCGCGGGCATCACCGTCGCTGATGTCAAGGGAGCAGCTTACGTACCCGGAGCACCGAATACGGGAACGACGTCGCCCAGCGCTACAAGCGGCGATATCGGAAGTGTGCGTCTCGGTACACTAGGCACGCCGCTGAAGATGGGTAAATCGTCCGTCTGAGTCATACTTAGCACTAATAGACCTCAGAAAGAACAGACATGACAAAGCAACTGTATGAAGAAGCTCTAGCTGACGTGAAGAAACTCAAGGAAGTCGCTGAAGACAATGCGAAGCGTGCTCTCCTTGAGGCTCTCACGCCTCGCATCAAGGGCCTGATCGAGACACAGCTTTTAGGAGAAGCCGAATCCGACGAAGACAAGCTGCTCATGGATGAGTTTCCTGAGGAGCTCGAGACGTCCGAAGAGGAACTTCCCATGGATCCCGTGACGATGGTCGGAGGAGCTGACGCCTCGGCCGACGCGATCTCGATGCCTGACGAGGAGGGCAAGGTCACTCTCGACCTCTCAGCACTCAAGGTCCCGGGATCCGAAGAGTACGAGCTAAGCATGGAGTCGGCAAAGGCGCTGGGTCTCCTGATGAAGTCCGGAGTAAATTCTACGAAGGTCCTCGAGAACAAGCTGAAGAAGCTCGGTCATCAGGTCAAGCTCGTCTCCTCGGCGAGCAAGATCGTGAAGGAGTCAAAGGGATTCACAGACACCGTTTCTTCTCTCATTTCTGAAGTGGAAGATACGTATTCCTACTTGCAGCGTGAACTGAAGGGTTCCGCGAAGTCAAAGTCTTATCTGTCGTTACTTGAAACATATCACAAAACCCTCAATCAGCTCACGGAGCAGAAGATGAACAAGAGAACACGTACGCTTTCTGAAGCAGACATCACACTGAAGCTTACTGGAATGCCCGACGAAGTCGACCTCGATTCTATCGGCGTCGACCTCATCACAGGCGGCGACGAAGGTGGCGGCGATGAGGAAGAGGGCGATGAGGAAGATCTCGATCTCGGAGACGAAGGCGAAGGCGAAGAATCCGATGAATCTGAGGGTGGTGACGAGGAAGAGCTTGATCTCGACCTCGATGACGAAGGTGAAGAATCTGAAGAAGAAGAGAAAGGCTCGGAGGAGAAAATGGAATCACGTAGACTTAGAGACGATGTGATCGTCGAGATCGATGAGGGCATGCTTCGTCGAGAGATATCGAGAATGAAGGCCCTTCGTGAGGCCAAGGAAGACGTGCAGAGCTGGGGCCACGGCGCAGGCTCTGTTTCGGACGAGTTCGAGGACGACGACTTGGGTGATCCCTTCGTCGACATCGACCTCCGCGAATCGCAGGACGATTCGAAGAAGAGCGAAGCAGACATGGACGAGGCCGAAATGGACGAACTCGACCAGGCGATGATGGACGAGGCCGAAATGGACGAGCTCGATCAGGCGATGATGGATGAGCTCGATCAGGACTCCGCTTCCGACGGTGAGGGCTCTCTCGAGAAGGAGGGCATGTACGAACTCGACCAGGCGATGACGGACGAGGCCGAAATGGACGAGCTCGATCAGGCCGAAGACACCAAGGAATACGGCGGCGTCCGCGACGAGGCGCAGACTCAGAAGCAGTCGCGTCAGGCCGGTGCGACGGTAGAATCTCTCCGCAGGAGACTCCGCGCTGAGGCACGCATCCAGCTTGAGGCGAAGCAGAAGGCTCAGTCTGCGAAGAAGCAGGCTCAGAAGAAGCAGCAGGAAGCACAGAAGATGCAGAAGGAAGCCCAGCAGAAGAAGCAGCAGGGCAAGAAGCAGGAAGCACAGAAGAAGCAGAAGGAAGCCCAGCAGAAGAAGCAGCAGGGCAAGAAGATGCAGGAAGCATACAACTACTTCGCGACTCGCTTCAACGAGTCTGTGCGCCGCTCGAACAAGATCAAGGGCATGCTCTCCGAGTCAGCCCGCAGAGGAAGCACCCTGAATGGTGCGTCCCCAAGGTCCGCGGCAGAGACCAACAATCTCCGCACCAAGTTGGCAGAGACGAATCTGTTCAACGCGAAGCTACTCTTCACGAACAAGCTCCTCCAGAACGAGTCCTTGACCAAGCGCCAGAAGGCCGAGGTCATCGAGCGTCTCGACGAGGCGCGCAACGAGCGTGAAGTGAAGCTCGTGTACGAGAGCCTGGTCCGGACCCTCCAGGGTTCTGACAGCCGCAAGCTGACCGAGTCGGCCGAGCGCGGTGTCATCGGCTCTTCCTCGCGTCCGGCACGTCCGGCATCCGCCACCAACACCCTCAACGAGGGCTTCGAGGCAGACCGCTGGGCACGCTTGGCGGGAATCGTTAAGTGATTGATTCAACCCATACCAACAAGGAATAACAGGAGATTACGATGAAATACTTCAGTCTTGATCAGTTAGCACAGGGCATCCGCGAGAAGCACGTCGGTGCTGAGCGCGCTCGCCTCACGGAGAAGTGGTCGCGCACCGGCCTCCTCCGCGGCCTCGACGGCACCCGCCGTGAGGTCATGGCCCAGCTCCTGGAGAACCAGGCAGCTCAGGTCCTCAAGGAGTCCTCCTCTCTCTCGACCGGTGGCGGTAACCTCGCCGGCTCGGGCCAGATCCAGGGCTTCAGCAACATCGCCTTCCCGATCGTCCGCAGGGTGTTCGGCGGCCTCGTTGCCAACGAGCTCGTGTCGATCCAGCCGATGAGCCTCCCCTCGGGACTCATCTTCTATCTGGACTACACCTACGGAACCAACGTGGGCACGCCCTACGGTTCCAACGCGGCTCTCTCGTCCTCGTACACCAAGGGCCAGTCGATCTACAACAACCCCACGGGCAAGGGCGTCCAGAGCGGATCTCTCGCGACCGGTGGAATGTACGACCTCGTCGGCACCGGCTACAGCCGCGTGACGGGCTCGGCATCGGGTCTCACCCTCACCGCCGTCGGCGCCTGGAAGGGCGTCGGTGACGTCTGGAACGCTGGAGCAGTGATCTCCTCGGTCACCGACTTCACGGGAACCAACGCCCGCTTCGCTGACTTCGACGCTCAGGTCGAGACGGCCCTCTCCGTCAACGACCTCGATGCAGCATTCGCAGTCGTCCCCCTCTCTTCTCTCACCCAGATGGACAAGCTCTCCGCAGAGCAGCTCGCCCTCTTCAGCGGCGTCGCATCGGCGTCTGCCTGGGGCGAGACGTATCAGGGTGGCAGCGGCGTCCTCAACCTCCGTCGCCTCAACAAGCGCGGTAACTGGTCGGGCGGCGTCTTCACACCCGACGCGCTCAACGGAACCCACGTCCTCACGCTCGTGAAGGGAGCCAACGGCGCCCTCCTCAGCGGAACGGCATCGCAGGCAAACGTCTCGTTCGCCGTCTCGACGTCCCTCTCGGTCGATTCTTCGGTCGGCTCCACGGTCACCGTCCCCTCCTTCGAGTCGGACTTCGGCACGACCCCCACGCCGCCCATCCCCGAGATCGACATCAAGATCGAGGCAATCAGCATCACGGCAGAGACCCGCAAGCTCCGCGCTCGCTGGTCGCCGGAACTCGCTCAGGACCTCAACGCGTACCACTCGATGGACGCTGAGGTCGAGCTCACCTCGATCCTCTCGGAGCAGATCGCTCTCGAGATCGACCGCGAGATCCTCAACGACCTCGTGTCTCAGGCCAACGGTGCGAACTACTACTGGTCGCGTTCTCCGGGCGTCTTCGTGAACAAGCAGACGGGTGCTCGCCAGAGCCTCTCTGACTCCCTCGCGATCGGCCCGCAGTTCACCGGTACTGTCCGCGAGTGGTACGAGACCCTCATCGAGACGATCATCGACGTCGCGAACACCATCCACCGCAAGACACTCCGCGGCTCGGCGAACTTCCTCGTCACGGGTCCGGACGTCTGCACGATCCTCGAGTCCTCGGTCCTCTACAAGCCGAAGTTCTCCATGGACGGCGAGGGTCAGGTCGCATCCCCCTTCACCATCGGTGCAGAGGCGATCGGCACGCTCTCCAACCGCTTCACGGTCTACAAGGACCCCTACTTCGTGCGCAACAAGATCCTCGTCGGCTACAAGGGCGGCTCCTACCTCGAGACGGGCTACGTCTACGCTCCGTACGTGCCACTCATCGTGACCCCGACGATCTTCGCGCCTGAGGACTTCACGCCTCGCAAGGGAGTGATGACCCGTTACGGCAAGAAGACCGTTCGCTCGGACTTCTACGGAACCGTCACCTGCCTCAACATGAACGTGATCTGATTCACGTAAACGTCTGAGACACAGCAGCGGAGGCCGCCGAAAGGTGGCCTCTTCTGTTTTAACCGCGGTGCAAGAGCATTCCAAGTCGGCACGAGGAAGCAGCACCAGAATCCCGCCAAGGACTCTGTCATAAATGCACCGTGGGTAATAGGCCCGATTTATCTGATTATTCTCCTGACGGAGATGATAGTTACTCTCCATGAAGATTAGCATCTCCACCCTCCGTCAAATCATTCGAGAAGAAGTTGCCCGTGTCTCTGCAGAGCCCGACATGACACTCCTCTCCAAGATCGCTCGCTCTCGTCCTCGTCCCGATGAGTCCCTGACGCCCTCTGAAAGGAAGTCTGCGCAGACCCTGAAGGGAATGGGTTACGTTCGGTGGGATCTCGGTTCCAAGGGATGGACACCCACACCCGAGGGCCTCGATGCCCTAGGCCGCCTCTGACCTCTCGCGCAAAGTCAGCTGATTATTCTCCTGACAGAGACGATAGTTAACACCATGAGTCACACCGACACCCGACTCCTTCGCTCACTCGTCCGCGAAGTTGTCCTCACAGAGTCAAAAGTTCGCCTCCCCTCGAGACGAAGAATTCGTGAGTCTTTCTACACGTCAGGGGACCTCGTCTTCTACTCTCCTGTGCACGGCATCATGACAGAGTGGGACCTCGCCCTCGCGTACTCCAAGGGCGGTGCGATACTCAACGAGACACTATCAAACAGAGGACGCCGGCTGGTGGAAAACATAGTCCAGGGCTTTGCCAACGCTATTCGTTGGACCGGGAGGGCTATCGGTCGGGGTGCCAAGGCGGTCCTCAAAGCGGGCGGGGAAGAGCTCGCCGCAGCGGGTAAGTGCCTCATGAGCCTCCTCGAGAAGATACCAGGCGGCAAAGACGCCTTCGAGTTCTTGAAGGACTTTACGTCCGAAGCGGCAGACAAGATCAAGGGCTACGTCTCCGAAGCAGCCAAGGAGTTTGGAACATTCTTGACCGACAACCGAGACAAGATCCTCGGTACGATCTTCGAGGCAGGATCGTCCGACAGCGGCGTCGTCGCGAAGCTCAAGGAGCTCATCGAGAAGGGCAAGAAGGACTTCGGCGATCAGATGGACAAGGTGAAAGAGTTCTTCAGCGACTTCAAGACAAATCCAGTGGAAGCCGCCAAGAAATTCTTCAGCCTCCGCAAGATCCTCGGTTCCATCATCAGCGGCGTCGTGAGCATGATACTGAAGAAGAGCGAAGGCATTGCAAAGAAGATCATCGGTGTGTTCGATTCCGCGGGCTTCACGAAGTCGAAGCTCGGCATGTTCTTCCTCCGCATCATCACCTTCTTCTCCACCGACATGGGCGGTGAGGAGGTCCTCGAGGCCGCCGGAAAGATGTGGACTTCGGCGAAGAAGCTTCGCTCTGACAAGATGGACATCGAGAACCGCACCCGATCCCTCCTCGATGTGATTCCCAAGATAGTGAAGGGTCTCATCGGTGGAGGCTCCTCGCTGGAGGCGGTCATCCGCAGCGCCGCGGGAGATCCCCAGGCGATAACGGATCTATTTGCGAACGCGACGAAGATGATCAGCAAGGCCCTGGAAAAGATGGTCGGCTCGGGAGCCGAGAAGGTCGTGAAGTCCTTGGAGTTCGACCCAGAAGGCATGATGGGCAAGAAGGTTATCTCGGCGATGCAGGGTCTCGTGGGACTGGAACCAGAGGAAGCTTCATAAGCGTCCTTCTTTCGAACGCGGGAAGCATAGTTAGTAACATGAAGATCACAGTTCGTCAACTCCGCAGAGTCATCTCAGAAGAAGTCAAGCGTGTCTTCGAGGCGGCCAACACCGTCAAGGACGCACTCTCGGACGACCTCGCCCTCGTCGTCGTCGCCGGCGACCCAAAGTCATTCATACTGTACGACCCAGAGCTGCTGATCAAGATAATCGAGGCGGACGAGGACGACAGCAGGGCATACAAGGCTATATACGCCGTGGTCATGGTAGATCGAGACAAAGAGGCTCCTCAGTGGGGAGCAAAGACGGTCAACGCCACTGCTGCCCGTGACGGTTACGGACCACTTCTCTACGACATTGCGATGGACGAATGCGGAGGTCTCGTGTCGGACAGGTCGTCTGTGTCTCCCCGGGCCAAGGCGGTCTGGAGATACTACAAGGACAATCGGGAAGACGTGGTCAAGAAGCCCCTCGATGACATGGAAGATCCAAAGACTCCTCCAAAAGTGGACGATACCGAAGAGCTGCATCCTGGTGGCGCAAAGAACCCGTTGAACTACGCGTATTTCATCAATCGGGGTCCTAAAACTGCACGCCTCAAGGCGAACCATGCTGCTTACGCGAGGCAGTTCCGAAGACTGGGCATCACTCAAGATAGACTGAGTTGGATTGCTCAAGAATTCTTCGATCGAAACTACTGACACACCGTTCTTAGCAAGGATAATTACTCCCATGAAAACTACACTCTCGCAACTCCGTTCATTGATCCGTGAGGAGGCGACACGAGTCCTCAGAGAAGCCCGCCGCGCTCCTGCCGATGCACCCTCCGCCCGTTGCCCGTATGTTGCAGGTGCGACTCCCGAAGAGCTTCAGACTTTCATGTCCTTTCAGGGACATGATCCTGCAGACCTCGCTGAGGAGATACTCGCTCAAGACCCGTCTCAGACCCAAGCAGAGGTCACTGCTCTGTGCTGCATGGTGAACTCTTACGACGAGGCAGTTCAGGTCCTCGTCGGTGCGGGAGCACTTCCAGAAGAGGCAGAGAAATATCTCTACGAAGGCTCACCGCAGGACGAGGCCTATGTCTATAAGCGGCTGAAGCCGTGGATGGAGTACTTTGCTGGCGGAGGCAAGTGTCAGCACGCCGGTGGCCACGTCTGACCGGTCCGGACGAAAAGAGGAATGTCATGGACGATTTCTTAGAACTTCTGATCATTCAAGAAGATGCGAAAAAGGACGACTCCGAGCATCCTCCTCAGTACGGAGCACCGCAGGGAAGCAAGAGGGACAAACAGCTCGATCGGACCAAGGCAGACCTGGAAAGCGGAGATCCTGAGAGAGTCAAGAGAGCATACGCCCGCCGTGAAGAGATGGAGAAGAAGGAACGAGAGAAGCCGGGCTGGAAGAACAAGCCTCGTCCGGACTCGAAGAAGGAGTCTCTCGATCTCCTGCGCGACCTCGTCTCTGAGCTGATATCTGAAGAACTCAGCAAGAAGACCAAGGCCACTCTCCGCAAGAAGGCGGAGAAGAGAGGTCTCACTCCCGGATCGGTCGAGTCCGAGTACAAGAAGGGCCTCGCGGCCTGGGCGACATCGGGCTCTCGCAAGGGGATGTCGCAACACCAGTGGGCGATGGCCCGGGTCAACTCGGCCACGCCGTCGAAGGACTGGGCGACCGTGAAGAAGTCCAAGAGAAAGAAGAAGAAGTCTTGAGAGTACTTCTCATTTCTACGACGACGAACGAGAGAAGGTCTTCATCGAGAGCTGTCTTGTCGTTCGTCGAGCGCCTCGCAGCCTCAGTGGGTCACGAGACGCAGTACATCGACGCCAACAAGCTCCACATCGTGAAGAACCTGTCGTGTTACGCCGACGGCGGCCGACAGTGCGGAGATCCGGAATCAGGACCGTACCGATGCTGGGCCCACAAGCACGCCTCGGAGGAGCCCGAGAAGTACGGTGGCAGAGACGAGATGCCTGCCATATACGACGCGCTCTCTTGGGCAGATGTCGTCGTGTGGGCCACCTCAGTGCGGTGGGGAAACCACACGGCCCTCCTCCAGACCATCATCGAGAGGATGAACACCCTGGAGAATCGTCATTCTGTATACGGCGAGGACAATCCCCTGTGGGGCAAACGCTGCGGCGTCGTCGTCACCGGACAGCACTGGAAGTCACAAGAAGTAGCATCTCGTCTGCAGGAAGTGTTTGGCCTCTTCGGCTTCGACGTGTCGCCCCACTCTGTACTGTCGTGGCAGCACGTTCCCGACATGGACGAGGAACTCGAGACCAACAACACCACCGTCGTGAAGGACGACATGCGGAACGAAAAATACGCCGGCGTTCGACGTCTCGTGTCGTCACTGGGCCTCTGAGACCTTCTATAATCTGTCGTCATGAGCGACAATTTCAAGCTGCCCATCGTCCAAGAGCCGTCTCGCGAATGTGGGGCATGCACTGCGTGTTGCGAGGGTTGGCTGTCAGCGGACATAAGAGGCCACCAGATGCATCCCGGTCGTCCTTGCTTCTTCCTCACCGAGGGAAGTTGCACGGACTACGAGGGACGTCCTGCCACTTGCAAGACATACAACTGTGCATGGAAAGTGGAGAACGAAGTATTTCCCGTGTGGATGCGACCCGACGTCAGCGGCGTCATCATCTCACGCATCGTACTGCCTTCTCGTTCCGACCTCACACACTACGAGGTGGCGGAGGCCCGAGGAAAGCTCGACGTGAAGACCCTCAACTGGTTGATCCAGTGGGCACTGGAGAAGGGACACAACCTCTTCTACCAGATCGAGGGCAAGCATCATGCGATAGGAAGCCCTGCCTTCCGTTCCGCGATGTCTCACAAGTGAGTCAAATCGCCTCCCGACGCCATATTTAGACGTGAATCATCATCGATGATCTAGGAGGATTTCACATGTCAATCGCAACAACGATCGACGACGCACAGGGCGTCGTCCAGTCTGCCACGACGGGAACGGGTGCCCTTTCAATCTCTGAGGACACCGCCATCAAGGCCAACCTCACACTCAGCGGCACCTACCTCGCGATGGCCGGCGTCACTCAGACAGGCGGTCGTAAACAGATTATTCAAACCGGTGTCGTACTCACTTCAGCAGAGAGCGGAGCCATTCTCATCGCTGATGGAGGGTCTGCTCAGACGTTCACGCTTCCAGCGCCGGCCCGAGGACTTCACTTCAAGATGTATGCTGGTGCTGCATATGCCCACAAGATCCAGGTTCCCGCCGGGGCCGCAAAGATCTACGGCAATGCCATCAACACAAACAATGAGCAAGCTGAAAAAGCCGAAGGGCAAAAGGTCACTGCTGCAATATCCGTTGCTTTCGGTGTAGCCCTTCAAGGAGGAGATTTCATGGAAGTCGTCTGCAACGGCAGCCACTGGTTCCTCCATGCGGTGACCAACGATCCGCTCACGATTGTAACGTGATCCTAGGACCGGGAACGAGGAAGACCGCCCTGCCTCACGGTTCGGCGGTCTTCTTGTCTCTGTGAGTCTTCAGGCTTACACCCAGAATATTCTTCACAAAATACTTGTGTAACCCAGTGGTCGAATAAGTGTTCGCAGAGAGTCAATATTCGACATGTGCCTCCGCCTCAAGAAAAAATGCTTCGTCCCCGCATACTTAACGACATGAAGATGACACCACAGCAGTTGCGTCTAATTATCAAAGAAGAAGTCAGCAGGATCCTGGAGGCCGAAGACGCTGCCTCGGGTTCGGCAGGCGCCTCGGGTCTCACCGACCAGCAGAAGAAGAAGCTGAAGGCCTTCGCGAGCAGCCCTCCCACGGGTCTCAACGCCTTCGCCACTTCGATGAAGACGCTGGGCAGCATCTTGGGAGACATCGACGAGAAGGCGGCCAACATCAACGCCGACCAGATCAAGAAATACTTCACGCAGATCATGTCCATCGTCGACAGTATGATGAGCGAGAAGAAGACTTCTTCAACCGAGACCGCAAAGGTCGCGAAGGCCGTCGGCGCCTGAAAGGACATCCTCCATGAGACTCACCGAGACAAGACTGAGAAGCATCATCGCCAGAGAGACGAGGAAGCTCGTCTCCGAGAACCGCCGCAGCAGGTACTCCCTGCGTTTCCTCCTCGAGGACGCAGACCCCGCCAAGATCGATCCCAAGCTCTTTCCCACGAAGCTGAGCGATGTTGATCCCACCCTCGCGAAGGGCCTCGCATCGAAGGGTCAGGAAGACAAGAAGGAGGAGGACGACACTGCCCCCACGGGAAACGTCTCTCGTCCTGCGACGGCGATGAAGGCGAGTCAGACCACGATGGACTTCGGAAAGTTCGTGGGAATGGCGATCCAGATGATGGGAAAGATGGGCAGCTTCTCGGGCGGCGCAGGAGGAGACCTCGGTGCCATCGTCTCGTCCGACGGTCACATCATGGACGGACATCACCGTTGGGCAGCCACGCTCATGGTGGACCCTAGCGCGAAGGTGGGAGGTCTCCTCGTCGACCTTCCCGGTGAACAGCTCGTGGGCGTGCTGAACGTCTGGACGGCGGCGCACGGCGGCAAGGGCAAGCCTTCCGATACGAACCTCGCATCGCTCACGGGCGATGCTGTCTCAGAGAAGTTTAAGGAGATGTGTTCGAAGGGCGGCAAGTTCCTTCCCTCTCCCGAAGACATCCTCGCGTCCTTCAAGAAGCAAGGCTTCGATAGCCTCGACGCCGCCGCGGAGCACGTCAAGAAGAACTGGGACGAAACAGCTGACTTGCGCACGATCGAGGGATGGATGCCCGCCAAGATCGACATGCCTGCGATCGAAGGAGAACAGCTCGCTCAGGTCGCGAAGGACATCAGCAGAGGCATCATGGACATCAATCCGCCGTACTCTCCCGAAGTAGCACCATCGGCTGGCGAGTCCGCCGTCAAGAAGCAGGAGTCAAGGGAGCGAGGCTTCGTCCTCGAGAGGTGGCAGAAGTTGGCAGGAATCATCAAGGGTTGAGATGCCGACTCCTCGCTTCAGGGACCTGTCTCCTGAGGCGGCCGCCTCCGTCGTCGATGCATTCCTCGGCGGAGAAACGACCGCCGAATTCACCGAGAAGATGGCGGGTCAGCACCTCACCGCCATTGTGAAGCCCGACGGGTCTGTCGACTACGCGATAAAGACAGGTAGTCCTACGGGCGGAGGCGGATATTTCCCCGACCTCGAGGAAGCTCTCGAACGGCACCATCCGCCCGTCAAGAAGACGGTCAGGTATCAGTTCGAGGTGCTGAAGAAGTCCAAGCGGCCTGACTACATCGACTATCCCCTCAGTGCCGCCGTGACGGCGGTGGAATACGGTGGCGTCATGAGCAAGGCTGTCGCTGACGCCTTGAATGCAGCACAGACTTCCGTCGTCTTCTACACGAAGGACTCCATCAGGAAGGCAGTCGGAGGAATCGTGTCAGATCCCGAGACGAAGAAGATTCTCAAGTCGTTTCGGCGCAAGGCCGCCTCGGGCAGCGCGACGAAGGCGGAGACGCTCGAAGTCGAAGAACTTCTCATGGATCTTGTCGACAGCGGCAAGATACCTCCCACCCTCGGTGGGTCCCGAATGGAGGGCCTGTTCGGCACCGTGACGGGAGGAAGGGGATTCAAGATTCCTTCACGGTCCTATGCAGACCTACAGCTGCGCCAGGCGAAGTTCTACGCCATCGTTCGAGCCGGCCGCGAGCGTGAGACAATCGCGAGGTTCAAGACCGCCGCGGCAGATCCCTCGTCCGACAAGGCCGTCTCGGACGTCCTCGAGTACATCGACTACATGTCCTCTGGCGGTCCCGGTCCCGGTTTCAAGGTGTTCTTCACTCCTGCCGAGATCGACTCGCTGAAGACACTTGCTGACAGCTATCGAGGTGGAAATGCCGCCGCAGGCAAGAAGCTCGCCGCGGACTTCTTCAAGAGGGTCGCCAACCGGACAGCATGGGTGTCGTCGGGAGTCCAAGAGGTCGCCCAGAAGACGCTCAGAATAAACGGAAGAAATGGAACGAGTGTAACAGCATTGAGTTACGGCGACGTTATTTCTGAGTCGGAACTTCGTCTCCTGATAAGCAGCCTTCTGTGAAATTTCGTCCCCTGCGTGGTAAGATTACCACATGTGGATATTCACCGATTTCGGCTTCTTCTCCGTCGTGCGTCACAGGACGCGTCACGATCACCTCGTAGTCCGTGCCCGGTCCCCTCAGGACCTCTACAATCTTGTCGACAAGTACGGAACTGTTCTCTCTCTCGACAAGTCTTCCGTGAAGTTGACGCCTTCTGCCGACTACGGCAGCCGCATCGAGGTGTCCGACGACGCATGGTCGACTGTCGTCTCTTCGATCGCGAAGTCAATAGACTACGACAACTTCAAGGACACCGTCTACACGAAGATGGGACCCTTCCGCGCACATCTCTGCGGAAAGGTGTGGGGAACCATGCTAGATCTACAGAGTTCTTACGAGTCAGAGGAGGACAAAACTTCTTGAACAAGACCGGGGGCCAAGACTACTATCATACCAACGAGACGCCAATCAATACGTCTCGAGGAGATAAAGAACATGGCTAACAAGAAGAACACCGTCGCCCAGAACCGCAGCGCTTCGATTCGTACCCGCGAGGACCGCCGAGGCAACCTCCGCACCGAGACGTTCCGTCGTGATCAGGACACTGTCTCCGTCGCTATCAGCACGAATCCCCGCAACGATTCGACGCGTCTCTTCATCGACACGCCGACGGGCGAGTCCTACAGCTTCGATGGTAGAACTGCTCGCACGATCTACAGGATGCTTCAGAAGCACTATCAGGCCGCCGACAAGGCCTGCTGAAAGAAGTAGGATGCGATTGGAACGGCAAGCAGCAATGCTTGCCGTTCTGCTTTAATGGGAGGCAATGACATGAAACTTACCAAGCCTGATGCACTGTTCCTTTACGGTGTCTTGTTCCACTGTGCTTCGACGCAGAAGATGAGCGAAAGCGTGACAGAGCACCTCGAAGACATTCTGGACGACATGTCCGACTTCCTCTTGTCTGCCGAAGATGACGAGTCTGAAGATGACGTGGAAACTGTCTCCTCGGATGAGCCGTACGACGACACGTCGGAGGAGGACGAAGAGGACCAGGAAGACGAAGAAGACGAGAGTGACGAGGAAGAAGAGGATCTTCCCGAGGTGCAGCTATATGCACCACCTGCTGAGTTCGCTGAGCTTCCTGCGATCAAAGTGACGTCACCTTCGGGCGACAAGGTCACTCTGGAGTTCGAGGACGTCGGAGAGGAGAACTCCGTCGATGTACTCCTCGATGAAGGAACCATGATCATCGATTCAGTCGTCAGGGTACGTCTCACTCCTACCTCGATCGAGCTGTACGACGAGGCTGAGTGTCACACGTTCGAAGTCAGGAAGTTCCCAAAGTCTTGGCAGACGATCGTCTCCAACACGGTCTATGGCTTCGGTTCGCCCGACGAGGAGGAGTCATGAATGTGACGTTGACGGCCACGGAACTCCTTCACATTCTCGAGACACTCCTCAATCATCCGCTTCCAGATCCTCAAGATCAGTCCAAGCTTCTCATAAAGATCAAGAATCCCATCCTCGATACTCTCGAGAGGGAAGACGAGAGGGTCTCAAAGGAGAAGTTCGGAGTATGGGCAGAGTCAGAGTCAAAAAGGATTGAAGAGCTCTCTCAGAAGAACATAGCTATTGCAGGATCGGCGCGACCGAAAGTCGCATCGATGAAGTCTAAGAAGTCTTGGAAGTAGACTTCGGGGGTGATCAGGTTTCGACATCGCGACGAAGGCAGACGCAGCAGGCTCGGGTGCATGAGGGTCCCGATCAAAACCCAAATGACGTATAGACGCCAACGACAACGGCATCGCTCCGATGGCCCTCGCGGCCTGAGGAATGGGCGGGAACGGCCTAGAAAAAGAATCGTTCCGAAGAATGTAGTTACCCCCGTTGTTTGGGGTGGATCGACTGGGATGGTGGGTCCCAGGATAGGGAAGGTTGGAAGCCCTCTACCCGAACACATAGGTGAGAACTTTCTAGACGAGGATGAGGTCGATAAACTCATTCCAAGCTTGTGGACGATGTGTTTGAAAGAGTCGTGGTGGACCCGGGTTCGATTCCCGGCACCTCCACCTAAGAGTGAGTTTCCTACTTGATTCAGTTAGATCAAGTCTCACCACCTCTCAGTGTCTGAAGGCAAGAAGGAAAGTCGGGACGTTATATCAGTTGGTTAGATAGCAACTCTGATAAAGTTGAGGTCACACGTTCGAGTCGTGTACGTCCCACAGATCTAGTGTATGATACTGAAGTTGACGCAGAGTGGGGAAGTGGCATCCCGTCTGGTTCATACCCAGAAGATCGCAGGTTCAATTCCTGCCTCTGCAACCAAGGGCTCGTAGCTCAGCTGGGAGAGCGCCGCCTTTGCAAGGCGGATGTCGTCGGTTCGATCCCGTCCGAGTCCACTCATCTCGTAACGGTCAAAGGAGAAAAAATGTCGTCGACTACAGAGCTTCTATTGGAAGAGATCGTCAAGTTGGAAAGCAACTTACTGGAGGCCCGCCTCGCCAATGATCCCGTCAAGATCATGTCGATCGAGGTGAAGCTTTCAGAGTTGAAGAAGCACTTCGCGAAGGCAAACGAGACACTCATCGAGAGCAGATCGGTACTGAAGGGTTGACATGGACAACAGAGCAGACTTCTTCAAACCCATCTACGCATCGCACATCGGCCCTGCGCCTGTCGTAGTTCGTGCAGTCATCACGTCAAATCAAGACAGCATTGCCGGCGGAGTGCCTCAGGCAGCTCTCAAAGGCGAGAGCTATGTCCTCCTCTCGGCCCTTCCGAAGGAACTCCAGGAGAGAGTTAAGACTGCCGTTCAGGCACTCATCTCAGGAATGTGATGTCCTGAATACTTAGGCACATGATTCTTTCATGTCTTCAGGGTCCCCAAGCTGGGACCCTTTCTTTTTGTCTCGGAGGCCTCCGATGAAACGAGGAGACGAAGAGACAATCTCAGAGAATCTGTTGAGGCAACTCATCACTGAGATTATCAGGAAATGCGGAGACGACTGGTGTCTCTACACGAAGAAGAAGGACCACAAGACGGGAAAGCGTAGACGGCTTGGAACTCATTCGAGCCGCAAAGGTGCCGAGCGTCAGGAGAGGGCGATAAAGGCTCGAGGCGGTTGACGTTGTCGAATCGCCTTTAAACGCATACTTATCTCACGGGATAGGTATGACGAATGACTAGCTTCAACTCGACCATCGGGCCTACGCCCTTCGGATTCTTCGATGCCGACTCGGCGTTTCAGTCTGAGGCGGACTCAATGGTTACGTACGTCAAGCGCAAGCTCGGCGACGACGTCCTTTCTGTCGAGCTGACGAAGAAGGAGATCTGGGCCTGCTTCGAGGAGGCGACCTGCGAGTACTCACGTCTCATACACGAGACGAAGATCGTCTCGGAGCTCACTAACGTCCTCGGTCTCCCGACGGGATCCACGAACCTCACCAACAGGTACTCACAGCGGTCTCTCGAGTACCTACTCAGGATGGCTGAGCCCTATGCGACGAATGCTTTCGTGGGAGGATCGAGCAATCCCGTGTTCGGTTACTTCGACCTCGTCGGTGGGCAACAGGACTACGACCTCTACAAGGACCTCAAGGACGTAGTTTCTGGATCTGTGATATTCGACAACTTGCCCTCCGGATCGAAGGGAAAGATGAGAGTCGTGGAGCTGTTCCACATGGAACCTCTCGCGGCACAGCACTTCCTCCTCAACGCGTCGAACATCACCAACTTCCTCGCCACCAACTTCAACTACGAGTCGTACGTCAACTCCTCCGTCTTCTACGTCCTCCCCATCTTCGAGGACGTCCTGAGGAGAGGCATGCTGGAATCGGCCTTCCGCGTGAGGAGGTCACACTACTCGTACGAGATACAAGGCAGCAAGCTGAGGATCTATCCCATACCCATCACTGACCTGCAGGTCGGAAAGCTGTTCTGCAAGGTGCTTCCTCCCCAAGACCCACTCAATCCTTCGGCATACAAGGACGATTCGGTCTACGGCATATCGGGTCCTGCGTCGATTCCCCTCGACAACATTCCTTTCGCCACGATCAATCAGCCGGGTCGTCAGTGGATACGGCAGTACACCTTGGCACTCAGCAGAGAGCTGCTCGGTCTCATCAGGTCGAAATTCCAGACCATACCGATACCCAATGCCGACCTCCAGCTGAACGGCGAGGCGCTTCTCTCACAGGCGAGGGAGGACAAGGACAAGCTTCAGACGCAGATGAAGGAGTTCTTGGGGCAGCTGACGCACCAGAAGCTCCTCGAGGCAGACGCCCTGGCTGCCGAGTCGCTCAACAAGCAGCTTCGATTCGTGCCCATGCCTCTCGGCAAGGGCATAGTGATAGGTTGAGGAGGACCGATGGCCCGTCTATTCATCACACCGAGAGAACTGAACTTCATCTCTGACATCACGAAGGAGCTGATCAAGGACGTAGTGGGTCAGAAGATCTACTACTATCCCATCTCTGAGCTGAAGACTCAGACGCACGGCGTCTACAACGAGGCCCTTCAGAAGGTGTACGACAATCCCATCGCGATCGACGGCCTCGTCGACAACAACTTCCAGACTGACACGAAGATCGACAAGTTCGGAATCGATGCGCAGTTCAAGATGGAGGTGTTCCTCCAACATCGGGACCTCGTCGACAAGGGAATCAACGTCAACATAGGAGACTTCTTCTCCTTCTCCGACGTGTTCTACGAGATCACCGAGAGGGTGTTCATGAGGAACATCTATGGACTGCCCGAGCATAAGGACGGTGTGAAGCTCGTGGGTGTCAAGGCTCGCGAAGGCCTCTTCAAGGCTCCCACGATCGGGCCGACCGACATTTCACGACCCGATGCGGATGCAGTGCAGACTGAATTCCATCAGCAGCGAGGTGAGGCACTCGACCAGAATGGTGACCCGACGGGAGACAAGAGAGACCTCGTCGAGACGGGAGTCCTCGACAAGCCTCTCACAGGACCCAAAGAGATTTCTGCGAAGGGTGACCCCGACGGTGTGGGTTCGGCTTTCTATGACGAGTGAGGGACGACATGTCGACTAGATTCAAGACAGGATCAAAAACAAACTACGGCATCAGTCCGCTGCCGACAGGCTATGCGACCTCCACGGGAGTACCCGACCTCAGCATTCCGCCTTGTGGCGTCGAGGACGTCGACGTCGCCCTCTTCGAGCTCTTCGACAAGGAGATCGTTCCGGAGTACGGAGGCAAGAACTCGACTCCTGTGTCGAAGGTGCCCGTCGTCTTCGCAGCGGGAGAGAAGTGGGCACTGCTGAAGAACGGACGCCCCATCCGCGACAGGAACAACTCGCTCCTCCTGCCACTCATCACGATCATGAGGACGGATCTCGTCCAAGGATCAGAGGACTTCACGGGCCGCGGCATAAACCAACAGGTAGGCGAGTTTGTCATCAGGAGACGTCTCGATAAATCTGACCGTGGTTATCAGGCCCTCATTAACAAGATTCTTCTGCAGAATCAGCAGAACCTCGCTGTGGCCCCGGGACAGAACGTCGTCCCAGGCGAGGTGACGACGGATCGGTCGCTGGGAGAACTCTCGACGAATCCTGAAATGAAGGACGGAGCGTACCTCACACCCCGCAGGCTCAACAACGTCTTCGAGACGATCGTCGTCCCGACGCCTCAGTTCTTCACTGCGAAGTACCAGATCACGATCTGGACGCAATACACACAGCACTCCAACCAGATCATCGAGAAGATAATGAGCTCTCTCCTCCCGCAGGCCCAGTCGTGGAAGCTCACGACGCCCAAGGGGTACTGGTTCGTCGCGAAGCTCGAAGACGGCAACTTTGCGGTGGAGACAAACTTCGACGACATGTCTCAGGCCGAGAGGTTCATCAAGCACACCTTCAGCGTCAGCGTCCCGGCATACTTCTTCGCGTCTGCTTCTCCCGGTACACCCATTCCCATCAAGCGCTACGTCTCGTCTCCCGTGATCAGCTTCGAGACTGCGACCGATCCTGTGGAGATAGGGTCGGAGACGAAGCTATCGAAATACGTCGTCGGATCAGACGATCCCACTCTGCCCATCAACGACACGAGGCTCAATCAAGCCGATCAGAGACAGACAGGCACCCAGCGTCTCTTCCCACGTCAGCCCAACTATCAAGGCTACGTCGACGGAGATCCTGCAGCCTCAGGACTTCCGAGAGGCTACGAACCCAAGGTCCTCAGCCGATCACCCGGCGGCGAGACGGTGTATTCGATGCAGGGAGGTCTTGAACTGATTCGCGTCAAGGACCTCACGAAAATCTGACCACAAAGTGGTGATTCCTAGCTTTATGCGTGATAGTTATGCCAAGAATCACAGATTCAAGGAGATTGTATAATGCCCGAGCAGACATTTAAGTCGCCCAACTTCTATGAGCGCGAGATAGACCTTTCCGCTCCGTCAGTCCAAGGCCCTGTGGGCGTCCCAGCGGCTGTGATCGGTACTTCCAACAAGGGTCCTGCCTTCGTTCCCGTCACTGTCGCGAAATTCAATGATTTCGTGCAGACGTTCGGCAACCTCGACACGAAGCAGTTTGGACCCTATGCAGTCAACGAGTTCCTGAAGCACCGCGCGGCCCTGACCTACATGAGGGTCCTCGGTGCAGGTGCGAACTCTTCAGACGTCGACCTCACGGCCACGACAACTTATGGAATCGTGAAGAACGCAGGCTTCAAGCTCTCGGGTACTAACGCCGGAGTCCTCGACAAGAGGAACCCAGGCGTGGTTCAGTTCATCGCTGCCACCCACTTCAAGACTGCCAAGGGAATAACTGGCGCCCCCTCCTTCGAGGACAACGACACCGTGGGAGGCTCCGATTACGTCAACCTCGTTCGCGGCCTCGTGATGACTCCTGACACTGCACGTCTCATGGTCCTGACGTCGTCCGCAAAGGTCACGTATGGCCATGATGCTCGCAAGGACACGACGGTCGTCGACGGCGACGGCAAGTTCAAGATCATCATCTCTTCGTCCCTCGGTTCTTCGTTCTACAAGACCGACGGCGTCGACGGAGTACGCGTGCTCACCGCGTCGCTCGATCCCTCAAGCAAGGACTACTTCGGCAAGATCCTCAACACGGACCCGGACAAGTTCTATCAGGAGCAGCACTACCTCCATGCGGACTATGCCGTCGACGCCAACGTCGCTTACGTCTCGTCCTCGATGGCGGTCGGTGTACTCTCCGGATCCTCCAACACAGCGGTGAACGGCGACACAGGTATGTTCTTCCGAGAGGTGTACGGTTCCTACAACACCCGCTTCAAGGCGCCGCAGACGTCGTTCTTCATCTCGCAGCCCTTCGGCACGACTGAATACGACCTCTTCAAGTTCGAGGCGATCGACGACGGAGAGTACGCGAACAGCCTCTACAAGATCTCTATCAGCAACATCAAGGCGTCCACCAACGACGCGAACAAGTACGGAACGTTCAACGTTCAGATCCGTGACTGGACCGACACCGACGCGAGCCCGAAGGTGATCGAGCAGTTCTCCAACTGCAGCCTCGATCCCAAGTCGAGCAACTACATCGCGAAGCTGATCGGAAACAGGAAGCTGTTCTACAACTTCGACACGCTCAATCCCTCGGAGAAGCGTCTCGTGGCCACGGGCAACTATCCCAACAACTCGAAGTACGTCAGGGTCGTCATGAACGAGGCGGTCGAGAACGGAATCGTTCCTCCGAACGTGCTTCCCTTCGGCTTCCACGGTCCCGAGGTCCTCAACGTCAATCCGAACCTTAAAGTTGACGAAGTCCTCGACGCAGGAATCGCCCGCCTCGGCGTCGTCGCCGCCCCTGCGGGTCTCGGCCTCTCCGGATCGTTCCTCCCGCCCATACCTCACCGCTTCAAGGCGACGAGAGGCGAGACGAAGTCCTCCGCATTCGTGGGAGAACCAGGTGCTGCCGAACAGGCGAATCCTGCATTCTACTGGGGTGTGAAGTTCGAGAGAGACAGCGTCTCTTCGGATCCCGACTCCAACAACGTCCTCAACCCCAACGTGACGAGCGAGAAAAATATGCTCCTCGAGTCTCTCACTAAGTTCGTGGGAATCGAGAAGCTCGATGCCCTCGTCACGGGATCTTCTGCCGACAAGCTGCACGACAACAAGTTCAGCCTCGCGAAGGTGGCCTTCTACAACACTGCCTTCTCTCATCTCACCAGCTCGGTGAACACTCACATGAGAGAGGCAGCATACGTGAGAAACGCGAAGCTTGACTCCACTGACTACACGTGGTCGGAGAACGGTCGCAAGCGTCTCACGTTCGGCACCCTCATCTCGTCGGGAACTGCGTCGCAGTTCAACAGGTTCTCCGCATACGCGAAGTTCACGAACTTCATGTACGGAGGATTCGATGGCACCAACTTCCTCAACAGGGACGCGCGCCGCCTCAACGACAAGTCGGTGTCCTTCGACGCGGGCGGCGGAGCTTCGTCCAACAACGACATCCCGGGATTCCCCGTCAACGGAAATCCGTCGGGCCAGGACGTCGACAACAACGGCGTCGCGTCGTACCTCACGGCGGTCGACATCATGACGAACCCTCTCGAGGCGAACAACAACATCCTCACAATCCCGGGCATCAAGGAGCCCTACATCACCGATCAGACGATGAAGAAGGTGAGGGACTACGGCCTCGCGATGTACGTGATGGACATCCCGTCCTATGACGACGAAGGAAACCGTCTGTACGACGACTCCACCGCGAAGCCCAACGTCAACTACACGACGGCACAGTTCGACAGTCGCACGATCGACAACAACTACGCCGCAGTGTACTACCCCGAGATCTTCATCGACGACGCGACGAATCGCCGCAAGGTGAAGGTTCCCGCATCAGTCGCCGCAATGAGCGCCCTCGGATTCAACGATCGCGTGTCGTACCCGTGGTTCGCTCCTGCAGGCTTCAACCGCGCGGCACTGGACTTCGTGACGAACGTCGCGGTGAGACTCAACGTCTCGGACAGGGACAGGCTGTACGAATCACGCATCAACCCGATCGCGACGTTCCCGAGACTCGGCTACGTGATCTACGGTCAGAAGACCCTGCAGATCAACAAGTCGGCCCTCGACCGCGTCAACGTGCGTCGCCTCCTCCTCGAGGTGAAGCGTATCATCATCGGAATCGCGCAGAGGATCGTGTTCGAGCAGAACACCCCTGCAGTACGCAACAAGTTCGTGGCGGACGCATCGTTCCAGCTCGGTCTCATCCAGGCCCAGGCAGGAATCGAGGCCTTCCAGGTCGTCATGAACGAGTCGAACAACACTCAGGAGGACGTCGACCTCAACAAGTTGAACGGCCGCATCGTCGTGGTCCCAACGAGAGTTATTGAGTACATCGCCATCGACTTCATCATCACAAATAGTGGCGTGCAGTTCGTCTGAAAATCAGGTTCAAAGGCATAGTTAGCAATAATTGGGAGCAGAGAAATGGCACAACTGAAATTCGGTAGCGCAGGCGTCACATCGAGGGAGATCGACATCTCAGGTCCGATCACGCAGCAGCCCGTGGGCATCCCCGCGGGCATCATCGGCACCTCAATCAAGGGCCCCGCATTCGTCCCCATCACTGTTGGAACTCTGTCTGACTGGTATTCCAAGTTCGGCACCACAGACGGCAAGAAGTTCGGCCCCTTGGCCGTGGTAGAGTGGCTGCGGAGCGCCCGCTCCGTGGCCTATCTCCGCGTCCTCGGAGCCGGCGACGGCCGTGCCCGCGATACTGTCACGGGCAAGGTGACGTCAGCAGGATTCGTCGTCGGAGAGCGTCAGCCCGGTACCAACGGAGTGCTCACCGACAATCCACACGCGAATCCTGATCCCTATCTGTTGCTAGGAGCTGCAGCCTCAGCTACCTTCACCTGCTCGCCGTATACTCCGGGCGGTGGAGAGAACGGTCGTTACTTCTCGTTCCTCACCCCTGCGAGCCAGACCGTGAAGTTCGTCCTCGACGAATCGATGACGGGAAGCCACGCTCCGGTGGTGACGAATCCCTCGCCCGGCGTCTTCCAGTCGACCATCCCGGTCGGCGGCGGCGTCACCACAGGAAAGAAGCTCGCAGACAAGATCTTTGCCGGTATCACACCACTCTATGGTCTCGGTGCGCTGATCAACGGCGGCAACAACGGAGCAGGTGTGGTCACCATCTCGATGCAGGACAACGGAGCTCTCCCCAACGGATCGCTCACTTTCCCGTCGGGTTCCATCACAGAGATCGTGTCTTCGGACTTCAGCGGCGGTGTGGACGATACTTACCTCGGACCCGACCTCGGACGCACCTACTTCCTCGGATGCTTCATGTCCGAGTCGGCAGGATCCACCTTCTTCAGTGAGGCAGGTCTTCAGGGACCAGGCGGCGCCTCCGGCGGCGCCGCGGCCCTTCCCATAATCAGAGGCGTGCTGATGGCACCGTCTGGCGTCGTGCTTCGTCTCTCCTCGACCTTCATCGCCGACGGCGGCGAGGCACCCACCGCGACCACGGTGGGAACGGACGCAGACGCGAAGGGCGCTGCCTTGGGAACGGTCGTGCTGAAGAACAACAACGAGCCCCGTCAGGAGTTCACGATGTTCCTCAACGGTCACCTCGGCTCCGACGCGAGGTACCCCAGGGTCCTCACGGCGTCGTTCGACCCGACGGCAAACAACTACTTCGCGAAGTCGTTCAACACGGACCCCTATAAGCTCCAGGAGGCAGGACACTTCCTCTACGCGAACTGGGACGTCCACCCGACGCTCGCCGTCATCACAGGATCGGGCCTCGTCGACGACGCCTACTCGGCCGACTCGAACGGCGGTCTCGAGCCCAGCGCCTTCATCGTCACGTCGTCCCTCGGACGCAACGAGTCGAGCACGACGGTTCCCGATTACGAGTCCTTCGAGGACAGGTTCAGCCACGCAGTGTCTCCGTGGATAGTCTCACAGAAGTTCGGCGGAAAGCCGCAGGACCTCTTCAGAATCCACGCGCTCGACGACGGCGCAGGCATCTCCTCGAAGTTCAAGGTGTCCGTCGAGAACGTCACGGTCTCCAACGATCCTCTCAACAAGTACGGCTCCTTTACTGTCTCTCTCCGCGAGTTCGGCGACAGGGACCTCGACAAGAAGAACCTCCCCAACGAGGTCTTCGCAGGCGTAAACCTCGATCCTTCTTCCGACCGCTACATCGCGAAGGTGATCGGCGACGTCCATGCCTACTTCGACTTCGACCGTGAGGAATCCTCACAGAAGATCGTCGTGGAGGGCAACTACGAGAACCGCTCCAACTACATCCGCGTCGAGGTCCACCCCGACATCGAGAACGGATTCGTCGATCCCGTCGCACTGCCCATGGGCTTCCGCGGCATCGACCACCTCGTCACGAGCGGCTCTGCTCCCATGCAGGAGTTCGGAATCGACGACAACGGCCTCCTCGCGGTCACGGACACGGCGAAGAAGGCACAGACCCCTCCGCTGCCGTTCAGGCGTAAGATCACGTCTGCCGACGAGTGGTCGGTCAAGGAGCAGACGGAGTCCAAGTTCTACTGGGGCGTCCAGTTCGAGCACCCGGAGAACCTCATCAGGAAGAACGGAAGCATACTTCCCAACGCCTCGATCAAGTCCTTCGCCCTCGCGTTCCCCAACTTCTCGATCAGTGATGCCTCGTTCCTCACGGGAAGCAACGCAGGACAGCCCGACTCGGCCGACCTCGGCATCCTCGACGCGGACAGGTTCTGCAACAACTTCTTCTCCCTCGAGAACATCCAGGTCGTCACTGGCAGCAACGGCCTCGCGAGCCCCACGAAGTGGTCGAAGGCCGTGTACGTCAGGAACGGAGCGGTCGGATCGACTAACCTCGATCAGATTGCGACCGACGGCAAGGGAGACGAGAACAAGGTCCGCGGCTTCAAGGTCGAGGACATCCCCACCAACAAGCAGTTCGCCAAGTTCACCCTCATCATGCAGGGCGGACAGGACGGCGTCAACATCTTCGACAGGAACGAGACGGAGATCAACAACAACGCCGTGATGTACGACATGGATCCTGCTGCGGCACGCGCCTCGAAGCCCGAGGAGGGACCCAACGTGAGGACGTACCTCAAGGCCCTCGACATCATGAAGAACGTCGTCAACCTCGACATACAGATCCTCGCGATCCCCGGCATCAGAGAGCCCATCGTCACGGACGCTGCGACCCTCGCAGTGCAGGAGAGGTTCGACGCGCTCTACATCATGGACATCGAGCAGCAGGACGAGAACGGCGATGCAATCATCTCCGACAGCCAGCTGCCGTCCGTCATCAACACGGTCGACTACTTCGTCAACAGGTCGGTCGACTCCTCGTTCGCGGCGGCATACTTCCCCGACGTCCTCTACAGGGATCCGATCGGTGTCAACATGCAGGTGCCTCCCTCGGTCCTCGTCCTCGGCGCCCTCGCCCTCAACGACTCCGTCGGATATCCCTGGTTCGCTCCCGCAGGCTTCACGCGCGGCGCCCTTCCGGACGCAGCACTCGAACCCCGCGTCAGGTTGGGTCAGACGGACATGGACAAGTTGTACGACAACTCCATCAACCCTATCGTGGCGTTCCCAGGAGCCGCGAAGGGCGGCCTCAATCCGAAGGGCGGCATCGTGGTGTGGGGTCAGAAGACCCTGCAGTTCGCTGCCTCGGCCCTCGACCGCGTCAACGTGCGTCGTCTCCTCATCGACATCCGTCGTCAGGTCCGCGACATCGCGCAGACGATCCTCTTCGAGCCCAACCGTGAGGCGACCCTCGCACGCTTCTCCTCGGCGGTCACACCCCGCCTGCAGAGGATCCAGGCCCTCAGCGGCCTCGAGAGGTTCAAGGTCATCATCGACTCCTCGACGACGACCCAGGACGACATCCTCAACAACACGATCCGTGGCAAGATCTACGTGCAGCCCACGAAGAGCATCGAGTTCGTCTCGCTTGACTTCGTCGTTGCCAACAACCTCACGCAGGTACAGTGACGAGATATTCCCCGCAAATCCCCAACCGGTTTACTGACGGGATTTGCGGGGAATATTCGTAGAGACAAAAGGAACAACCGTGAGAATCACAAGGACACAGCTTCAAGAAATGGTGGACGATGAGATCGCAACTGCGCTTCTCAAGAAACAGAACCGTCGTCTCGTCGAGGCTGTGTCTTCCTACGGAGACACGGGACACGGAGGCCTCTACGACCTCGACGCCGTCGAGCTTCTAGACTTCGCAGAGAGCTATGCCTCCCTCGGAGCAGCAGTTCAAGACCAGCTTCGCGACCTCCTCGACTCGGGCGAGGCCGCAGAAGTAAATCCCAACGCCGTACAGATCATCGAAGACAGACTGGGCGGCATGAACCACGAGATCGACACAGCCCTCGAGGCGTGGAAAGAAGCAAACGGACCCGTGTAGAGTCCCACTCGATTTTCAGAGCAATTTTGGTAGAACACGAATACTTACAGCTAGGATAACAGGAGAACAACATGCCCGCAGAGACACTTGACGTCACATCGATGATTCCGGCCAAGTTTGAGCCGAAGCGCAAGAACCGCTGGGTCCTCATGATCGAGGGCATCGACGCCTACATCATCAAGACCTCAGCTCGCCCCACGATCACGACCGAAGAGGTCGAGGTTCCGTTCATCAACTCCCGCAGGTACCTCGCGGGCAAGACGAGCTTCGGAACGATCGCGGTCACCCTCCACGACCCCATCGCTCCCTCAGGCGCACAGCAGGTGATGGAGTGGGTCCGCACACACTTCGAGTCGGTCTCCGGCCGCGCAGGCTACGCCGACTTCTACAAGCGTGACATCCAGCTGAAGATGCTTGATCCCGTCGGTACGGTCGTCGAGCTCTGGGACATCAAGGGTGCATTCATCACCGAGGCTAACTTCGGTGAAGTGACGTACGAAGACGGCGGTCCGATGGAAATCTCCATGACCCTCCGCTTCGACAACTGCGTGTTGCAGTTCTGATACAAGTACACTGTCGAGCGTTCTCGTCGGTGGGGTCCCTGGCACTCGTTGCCTCGGACCCCTTCGACTTTTGGTCCTGCGGATTCGGTACATCGCCAGACGGTCTCAGAATAATCCGAAGTATCTTGTCGATGTTACACACATCGAAATACGGGCACCCTTTTTGGGGCTTCTCTATTTACTTGACGTGTCAGATGTTTATCATGTAGACACAGGAGAAGACCAACAACATGTCCGACGATAGAGAACAGAAGAACGCAGTTTTCGCAACTCCGACGCAGGGCGTGCCTGCAGGCATCGATCCTCGCATGCCAAAGATCACGCAGGCAGACAAGGTGAAGGCAGATTTCGGTCTCGACGTTCCTCACGAGCTTGTGCCGCTTCCCTCGAGCGGAAAGGTCTATCCGCAGGCGTCCTCCTTCTACGGCGTCGATGCCGTGGAGATCAGGGCGATGACTGCCCGTGAGGAGGACATCCTCACCTCCCAGGCCCTCCTCAAGAAGGGCACTGTCATCACGGAGCTCATCAAGAGCTGCCTCGTGGACCGTTCGATGAACGTCCTCGACCTCTTGAGCGGCGACAGGAACGCTCTGATGGTCGCGATCCGCGTCACGGGCTACGGCCCGGAGTACGCAGTGGAGCTGGAGTGCCCTGAGTGCTCCGTGAAGTCGCCCCACGACTTCGACCTCGCCTCGCTTCCCATCAAGCGCCTCGAGATCGATCCCTCGATCCCAGGCCAGAACCTCTTCGACTTCCTCCTTCCTTTCAGCAAGAAGGTCGTCAAGTTCAAGTTCATGACAGGTCGCGACGAGGAAGAGATCATGCAGATGGGTCAGAAGCAGAAGAAGCTGGGTCTCTCGACGGAGTCGAACGTCACGACGAACCTCCTCTATTCGATCGTGTCGATCGACGGCGTCGAAGACAGGGCCAAGATCGCCAACTTCGTCAAGGCGATGCCTGCGAGGGACTCTCTCGCCCTGAGGAACTACATGAAGGACAACGAGCCCGGCATCATCATGAAGCAGGACTCCACGTGCAACGCGTGTGGTCACACGGAGGAAGTGAGCATGCCTCTCGGCGTCTCCTTTCTTTGGCCTTCAGCCGGCAGATAGAGAACAACTCATCCTCGAGCCAGCGTTCCTCCTGATGTACTATGGAGGATTCACATGGAGGGAGACGACGCACATGCCCGTCTTCTACAAGCGCTGGTTCATCGAGAGGATCAACAGGGAGTTGACGAGGACGAGTGAGTCGGGCCAGACACAGAGTCGGGCCCTTCACCAGAACGATCCAGAGACTCGTTCTCTGATGGGTCGAAACAGGGAGCAGTCGCCCTCGAGACTTCGAAGATTCACTTGAAAAGTGTTGGCATCTTTTGACGGTTCCCTCTTATTTACAGCATCAAGAGGAGCGATCACTGCAATGGAATCACGCAAAGACGACACACTGAATGAGGGAGCATACCTCAGTCTCACGGGCAAGATGTTCATCGCATCCCTCGGCGCGTGGCTTGTGGGCAAGCTCGTCAACACCAAGATAAGGGGAAGTCACGACGAGATCACTGCAGTGTCAAATGCCCTGATGTCTTCGAGGAAGTTCCAGGAAGAGTTGAATCGTCCTGGTGCTTCCGTCGAAAGCGTCATGGAGAAGCTGAGGATCAAGCAGATGTCTGCTTCCGAGTTCGAAAGAGTACTCGGCGTTCGTTGGCCCCTTTGATCGGTGTTGAACCATGGCTATTGGTGAAGGCGGCGGTGGAGGCACCGGAATAGACCCGAAACAGGCGGAAGCACTCGCCGCGGCGATGAAGTCGGCCCGCGAGGCCTCCACGTCAGTCACGTCTGCATTCGACCAGCAGCTGAAGATTATCCTTCAGATGAAGGATGCGATGGAGGCTGTGACGAAGAGCATGGCTGCCATGTGCAAGCAGGACTGCGCTGCGATGGACGCCGCGACCTGGGACAAGGCGACGAGGAAGGTCAAGGAGAACAAGACCGAGATGACTGCCGCACAGAAGGCGGCAGAGGCTCTCGGTAAGGCGATGAAGTCGAAGTTGACTTCGGGTCTCATCATCGCCACGGCAGCACTCGACGGCATGGTGCAAGGCTTCAAGAACTTCGCTGCTTTGACGAAGAGCGTCTTGGGGTTTTTCGGCAGCATCGCATCGGGTGCTTGGAGCGTCGGTAAAGCCATCCTGGCGATCCCCTTCAAGATGATGGGTAAGCTCTTCGACATGGCGGGCAAGGGCGGCGGCGGAAGCGAGCTGGCCCAGGCCTACGAGAACGTGAGAGAGCAGTTCGGGTCCCTCAAGTCTGAGTCAGCATCCACCGTCATCGACGTCGCCAAGGGAATGGGCAAGCTGGACAGCAGCGGAGTGTCCGCCTTCAGAGTCTTCGGCAACCTCGCCCAGAGGATCGAGGAGGTCAACAAACTCGCCGCCGGAATGGGTGCGACGTTCCAGGTCTTCCAGGGAGAGATCAAGCAAAACGGTGAGGCGATCATGCGCTATCAGCGCGGCCTGGGTCTCACCGACGAGCAGATGGGCTCCCTCGCGTCCAACGCAATGAGGATGGGCAAGGGAATTGCCGACGTCCAGAACGAGATGACGAAGCAAGCGCTCGGTATGTCTAAGGCCTTCGGCGTCAATGCGAAGGTCGTCTCGAAGGACATGGGCAAGGCAATGCAGGACCTGGCCCACTTCGGCCACCTCTCCACGAAGGAGATGGGCCTCGCTGCTGCCTTCGCGAACAAGATGGGCATCTCGGTGGACAAGCTCACGAGCATGATGGACGCCACGAAGACGTTCGATCAGGCCGCCGAGGGAATGGGCAAGCTCAACGAACAGTACGGCACCAACATCGACGCAACCGAGGTGATGATGGCCCAGAACCCCGCCGAGAAGTTCGCGATCGTCGCGAAGGGCTTCAAGGCGGCAGGCAAGGACCTGAAGAACCTCTCCGCACAGGACCGCGACTTCATCAAGGCCCAGTCGGGAATGACCGACGAGGCCCTCAACGCGATGATCGCGAACAAGGACGCAGGTGCGACGTTCGACAAGATGTCGAAGCAGGCCGACAAGAACGAGAAGCAGGTCCTCTCGCAGGCCGACGCGATGAAGGAGCTCGCAGACTCCATCAAGAGGATCGTACCCAGCGGTGGTGGCGGCGGCTCGAACAGCATCATGGGCCGCATCATGGAGGGATTCACGGCAGGAATCCAGAACACAAAGGAATTCCGTCAGCTGATGATGGGCCTCAACAGGGTTCTCATGCTGTCTTTCCAATTCGGCTACAAGCTGGGAAAGATGTTCGTCGAAGTGTTCCCGGGCATCAAGGACATTCTCGGAGGCCTGACCAAGCTGTTCGATCCAGGACGATTCTCCGCACTGTTCGGCGGCATCATCAATTCATTCAACATTCTCAAGAAGGGAGGACCTGCTGCGATCGGAGATTTCATGAACTCGATCAAGAAGATTTTTGATCAGTTCCTCGGGGCCGGCGGGGCAGGCGCAGGTCAACTCCTCGACGGATTCAAGAAATTCGGTACTGCAGTAATCGCCATCATTTCCCAGTTGGGAATCTGGATAGTAGACGAATTGGTGAAGATCATCCCGAAGGTGACGGCATTCATACCGAAACTCTTCGATTTCCTAAAGGACCCGAAGAAGGCAGGAGTCAATCTCGGCGGCGGAGCACCTGCATGGGCACAACCGCTCATCGCGCTCTTCATGGAGGTCAAGGATAAGTTGGTACCTGCTCTCTCGGACATGTTCAAGGTGTTGTGGGAGAACGTAAAACCATACATCATGAAGTGGGGATGGGAGGCACTGAAGACCGGACTGTTGTTTGTCGTGGCCCCGGCCGCTCTGAAGGGTCTCCTCGGCGGTGTCACTAGCGTCTTGACGAATTCTTTGGGCAAAGCTCTGATGCACTCCATATCGGGAGGGTCAGAAGTTGCATTGGCGGAATCCGGTCCCTTCGTGGCGAAGCTGACGAGTGGTCTGGAAGGAATGTACAGTTCAGTCGGCACGTTCATGCAGGGCGCCGCCGGAAAGCTCTTGGGCAAAGCTGCATTAGTCGCTGCCATCGCCACGGCCGCAGTCGACGTCGGAGCAGCAATCGACAAGTACGCCGGCGTCCTCGAGAAGAAGGGCTTCGATCCTGCGACGGCAAAGATAGCCGCAGGAACGACGGGTCTCATCAACACGCTCACCTTCGGTCTCATACCCGAGAGCTTCCAGGGAAAGATCGCCGAAGGCATAGCATCGATGTCAGACTCTTTGACGAAGGTGTTGGACAAGTGGTTCGGCCCTGGACTAGCGAAGAGCATGAAGGAGCGCCTCGCTGCTTACTTCCAGATCTTCGGTGGATTAGGAAACCTCATTTCTGGTCTCTGGAACGGAGACTCTGCGAAGACCGAAAAGGCCCTCAAGGACATCGGGGAAGGCATTCTCAAGGCCATCATTTGGGGCTGGGAATTTCTAGAGATCGAGGTTCCAAAGTTGATCGTCCAGCTTGGCGTCTATATGTTTCAAGGCTTCTACAAGATGACAGGCTGGTTGTTCAATAAGGTCGGAGACCTATTCCAAGCCCTTGAGAATATTCCTATCATTGGACCCCTGTTTGGTCTCATGGCAGATTTGTTCCACAAACTTGGTGACATACAGAACAAGATCGCCGACATGTTTGGATGGCTTCAGGACATCCTCAAGAAGATCGACATCGCCGAGTTCTTCAAGAAGGCCTGGACCGCGATGACGACTTTCTTCACCTCCGGATCGAAAGAGGGAGGAGGATTCTTCAGTAGCATCATCGGATGGTTCAAGGACCTCGTCGCAATCATCGAGGAGCCTTACAAGATGCTTCGTAAGTTCTTCAACATCATCTTCTCGTGGAACTCCGAGAAATCCTTCATGGAGAACATGAAGGACAAGATCGTCGAGCTGGAGAAGGCATTCAATGAGAGTGCTGACAAGATCGTGAAGCTCGTCGAGAAGGTCTTCATCGAAGGACCCAGCAATGCATGGGCCTGGATCAAGAAGAACTTCAGTGCTGAGGGTTTCAAGACGCTGTTCAACAGCATCGTCGACTCCGCAGGGGAGGTCTTCAGCAAGATTCTCCCAGCCATCCTCGCTCCTTTCGAGGGTGCGATAAGGAAGATCAAGATCTTCTTCGGGCTGCAGTCTGCGAACGAGGCGACAGCACCGCTCGCCGATTCCTTCAAGGGCCTCGGCGACAAGATCAAGAAGGTGTTCGACGCAGTCATCGATTTCGTGAAGCCTGCCTGGGACGCAATATCGGCCCTCGGCACGAAGATCATGGAGTGGGGAAAGCAGCTCTTCGAGTGGCTCACGCTTCCCTACAGACTAGCTTATGCTTTCGTGAAGACTGTGATCGAAGCCGTGTGGGACGTCGCCATCAAGCCTCTGTTCGACAAGGTGGTGGAATGGGGACCTAAGGTCCTCGACTTCCTAACCTGGCCTTACAGGATGATGTGGAAGGCTGTAAAGGCAGCGTTCGATTTCCTGATGGACAGCGTGATAAACCCGGTCGTCAACAAGCTGATGGAGTGGGGCCCGACGATCCTTGACGTCCTCACGTTCCCCTACAGGATGATGTGGAAGGCTGCGAAGGTGGCGTTCGACTTCTTGATGAACAAGGTGATATCGCCTGTCGTGGACTTCATCAAGTATTGGGGCAGTGCAGTGCTCGCATTGATCGTCGCCCCCTTCAATTTCCTCAAGGACATCGTTTCGAAAGTCATCGAATTCATCAAGTCTAATTGGGACACTCTCACCAACATCGTTCTCACGCCCTTCAGGATGATCGAAGCACAGGTCGATGTGGTCTGGAGCACGATCACCGGCCTCGTCAAGAACATAAAGAAGATCGGTGAAGACCTCGTCAAGATCTTGACAGCACCAGGGACCACGGCGATGGACCGACTCAAGGCTGCAGGAGAATACGTCTGGACCGTGTTCTCAGAGCTTCCCGGCAAGTTCGTCGCCTGGGGCGCCGAGGTCTTGGGCAAGCTCACGAAGCCCTTCACTGACGTGATAGCCGAGATCAGGAAGATCTTCAATTGGGAAAACGTCAAGAGCGTCTTCGTCAATCTCATCGACTCCATCAAAGAATCCCTCGGCAAGCTCGCAGACGTAGGCCCGTTCAAGGACCTCATCACTGTCGCCAAGAAGATCTTCAAGATTGCTTCGCCCTCCAAGGTGTTCGAGGAGATAGGAGACAACATCACCGAGGGTATGGACAAGTCGATGTCTCAGATCCCGAAGAACGCAGGCAAGGCGTTCGACAAGACAGTCGTCGAGGCGAAGGACATGAGCAAGCAGATGAACTCTCTCGCTCCTCAGTCAGCTGCTGCACCGAACGCCGTCGCACAGCAGGCTGCAACGCCGCCTCCCTCTGGAGGTGCGACTGAAGCGTCGCCTGCCTCCATCGAGATGGCCACGAAGATCATCAAGATGATCACCGACCTCGTGACTGCGATCTCACACGCCGTGGGCGGTAAGAAGCCGGAAGGCGACATCAATCCCGCGACCGTCAGCGCGATCACTGCCGCCGTTCCTTCGATCATGCAGCTCGTCAACGGCATCAAGCAAGAGGCAGGGCCTCTCGTGAAGGCGATGATCGACGTCGTGAAGTCAGTACCGACCGACGCGAAGTTCAAGGAGACGCTCGACGTCGGTCTGAAACTATTCGAGTTCCTCGGCAAGATTCCCGAACTCTCCAGCAAGCTGTCCGGTGCGGCCACGTCAGGAGGTCCTGCTCCGGTCGACGCGATCCTCGGTTCAGTGGGCAACATCAAGACGTTCCTCGGGCGCCTCGTCTCAGACTACGGCAAGAACCCGCTCCAAGAGATAATCGTCAACCTGAACGAGATCGGAAAGACTCTCACGGCAGACACGGGAAAGAAGACCCTCGACGTCGCGACGCGGCTCACCTCTCTTCTCACATCAATGAACTCCCTGGGCGAGCAGGCAGAAAAATCGAAGGGACTCACGGGAAAGATCTGGGCTCTCAACGAAGAGGCAGCAGGAATAGCCTATCAGATCAAGGTCCTTCCCGAACACATTCGACCCATCATGGAAGCGATCACGAGCAAGGATTTCTCGAACCTCCCCATCGCAGCTGCGCAGAAGTCGATCAAAGACTTCGAGGCGATGGTCAGTCTCATCCAGAAGATCGACGATTCTCTCACCAAGCTTCCCAAGATAAACCTCTCAGCGAGGATGGGTGAGGCCGCAGGCAAGCTGGGTCTGGGAAGCAGCGGCGTCTACACGGTGCAGAGCAAGGAAGTCGTCATCAACGTCTCCTTCACTGTGACGATGGACGCTGACAAGGTCGAAAGGGCAATCGTATATCGTTCCAACTCCATCATACGTGATAGAATCAACTTTGCACTCGGCAATGGCAATGGCGAAAACAAGCCGACCCCTGCATCTCTCTCGTCTGCTGGCGGCCACGGCCTCATCGCACGCAGTGTTACATGAAAGGTGAATAGAAATGGTGTCACGTGAAGAAATGTTGAAGATGCTTCGTGAGAATCCTCACTTCAAGATGATACTCGACAGGGCATCGACCCCAGAGGAACGTCGAGCTGTGAAGGCACACACGGAGGACTTCCTCCTGCGGACGTACGACAATCTCTTCGATCCCATCGTCAGATCAGGCAACGCTGGACCGGAATCGCTAAAGAAAGCGATGGAAGAAATGAACACAAGCCTAGTTAAGAGCGGAAGCATCTCATCTGAGTAACGGAGCAAAATGGCCGATCCCAAATACCCCGGTCCCGGACAGGGTCTAGATACAGGAACGGGAGGATTCCCCGCCTCTGACGGAAAGGCTCACACCTACGACATAGGAGTTGACGAACCGTCTCAGGTCGACTGGAGCCCCGGTCAGGTCAAAGTGAGCAAGTCTATGGTCGACTTGTCTCCCGGTACTAGGCAGACTCTGGCATCGTATCTCAGCTCCACCACACTCGGTTCCACAAGGTCCTCGGGAGGACAAAAGCCCAACAAGTACCCAGTCTATCACGCGCCTGCGGAAGTACCAATCCCAGGGACGCTCCGTGATGCTGCGGGAAACACAGCGCCTCTCACGCCTTATTCTTTTGGAAACTCACAACCACACTTCGCAGACGTCACACCGGGCGACAGCAGGTCGTCTGACGCTGCTAATCTCAACATCGTCCGAGGTGCAGCCGAGCCTCCTAACGGTGCTGTATACGACGGAAACACCCTCCTTCCGGCGGCCGTCGCCTTTGCCCCCGCACCAGAAAATCCGCCGCCGCCCGGCACTCTCAACTTCTCTAAGCTTCAAGGAATAGACCCAAACACACCTGTAAGTCCAGTGAAGACTTACACTGAGGGTGTCATCGGCAAGAACACCTATAGCGTCGACAAGTTGTTCCTCCAGGCCGGCCAGCCCTTCGTTCTGCGTCTCGCAAATACCCTGAAGACGACGACGTTCTCACCGATGCCGCAGCAGGACAAGACTCCTGCTGACCTCGCCGTCGCCTCATCGTACCTCGTCAACATCACGAAGAACGGTGAGTCTCCCATGTCGGTCGGAAACATCTATCCGATCGACGCAGTGACGATCCAAGCTGCGTCTCTTGAGACAGCAGGATATCCCACCCTTCCGATATCCAACCTCACGCCCGGTCAGACGATCTTCGCGAAGGACCTCGCCGCTTCTTGGTCGTGGTCGAGCAGGTCTTCGTTCGCAGAGAAGTTCAACATCCTCAGGGGACGTCAGAAACCAGAACCCTCCACAGACGCGACGAAGGACAAATCAGTCGACGGAAACTTCCTGTTGACTTCCGCGGTCGTGTCGTCCGGTGCTGCCTCGCCCCCTCCCAGAGGCACCGCGAACTTCTCGAAGCTCGTCGACGCTCCCAAGGCGAGCCCGGTGAAGATCTACACCGACGGTGTGCTCGGCGGCAACAGTTACACGCCCAGCAGCAACTATCTCGAAGCGGGAAAGACGGTCCCGCTGCGTCCTGCCAACAAGATAGCGTCTGAGCCTTTCGTTGGACTCACCACCAACGGCGTCGACGTCCCGAAGGCTCGCCTGAAGACTCTTTCAGACTACCTCGGAAACATCACGAAGACGGGTCCGGGTCAAAGCACATCGATTCTCCGCCCCACAGAGTGGAATTTCGCAGGCAACCCGTATCCTGTCGACGTAGACCCCGGAGGAACAGCACAGACTCTCAAGCTTCTGGATCCGCTGGGACTGCCAACTCTACCTCAGGCCTCTCCTGAGAATCAGAAGACTTTCGTCGATTTCGAAAAGATCCGTAGCAGGTCATCTGCTGCTGCACGACTCGACCCTCTGGGTGTTCCCGCTGCTCTCGCCCTTCGAAACGGCGGCGAAGAGATACTACGGGAAGCTATACCGGGCGAGTTGGACGGCAAGGACCAACTGGGCGCAGAGGCGCAAGGTGGTTCGCTCCCACAGCTAAAGACGACAGTCGTAACATCGACAAACAAGATCCTCCAGGACTACTATGGACCGTCTTCCGGCGGTGACGTCAGCAAGTCAGTCATCTACAATAGATTCAATCCTGATGCTCCTTTCGAGACAGGTCTAGGCGTCAACGCCTCCAGGGTCGAGTACTCTGCCGACGGCGCCTCCGGCATCGAGAAGGGACGTAACACTTGGGATCCGACGGGAGGATCTTCGAGAGGCGCAGGCCTCGGTACGAAGCTGTTCGCTAGGAAGTACACGATGGGTACTTCGATCGCGGAACGCGACGTCACTTTCGGACAGCTCGCCCAGCTCGGCTCAGCGCTGTCGTTCAGGTCTTCTGTCGAACTGGGTTCTGCACCTGAGGACGTTGGAAATCCTTCGGGTGACGGGGCAGAGACTCGTGGTCTCGTGCCCGGAGCGGCACAGCTCGGCCTGTATCGTCCCAATCGAGAAGAGCTCGAGGCACGCTCGTTCATCGACTTCCTGAAGAAGGACGGCATCTCGGACGGAATCAGCGAGTCGGTGGTGATCAGTCCTGCAGGCGTGTCGTGGGGAACGCTCAACAACGTGCACGACCAGTTCAGCGGCATCACGAACTGGGGAATGCAGTTGCTCGCCGTCGCGATGCTCCTCGCCCTCGTCGTGATAATCGGCGTCTTCGCACTGCTCATGAAGCTGATCAGCCCGGGCAACGGTGGAAATGACAAATTCGTGACAGACGATTTGGGACGACCATTTTACGGTGCATTTAGAGACGATCCTTCTAAGGGCGACTACACCTCCATCGCAGGAATCATCAAGGCGATCATCGGCGGAAAGTTCAACTTCTGGCGTGCGATAGGACTCATTCAGACCCGTCACCAGATGGGCGACTGCATCGCGATAGGCTCTCTGGCTTTCTTTGGAATCGACCCGTCAGGCGACACGAGCTCCTTCGCTCTCCTTCTCGACGTTCTGAAAGAGGGACCGCTCTCAGTCGCACAGCAGCCCGGCTACTACTCAATCATGGCGAGGAACATCTCGCGCTCTTTCGTCGCGATCGGCGACGCATTCCGCAACCTCGGAAAGGCATTCGCGACGGGAGCCCTTTCTGGAGTCAAGGCACTCTTCGGTATGCTCGATGTCTTTAGGGAGTCGAAGTTCTTCAGGGCCATCAACGTCTTCGCGCGCCTCGGTGACGACATTATCGAGGACAAGAGCGTCGACGAGGAATTCCTCAAGGACATGGTGTCTACGGGATTCACGAGGAGGCACCCTTCAAAGATAGACAGCGTAGATGGTCGAACGAACGATGCTGCGAGCAGAGAACGTTTAGGTGGTACCGTAGAGACAAAAGCTTTTTCGAGAACGCTTGCTTGGTCTTCCTATCGTGCACCTGACATGTTGATCATGCCCACTGGCTATGGTCAAGCTGCAGCGATTGACGGCAACAAGAAGTTAGGCGCCCCCTCACTCCTACCAACAATTGCACCCGATCCTGGCGGCAAGAATGGTCTTAAGTACGGCGGAATCTACGTCGGTAGCGATTCAGGAAGAATACCTACAGAGAATCGAGAGATGATGGAAGAGGCGTTAGAGGCGGAATACGTTCCCTTCTATCTCCATGACGTCCGAACGAACGAGATCATTAGCTTTCATGCTTTCTTGGCATCTTTGAGCGACGACTATTCTCCGTCGTACGACTCTTTCGACGCCTTCGGAAGGGTGGAACCCATCAAGACGTACAAGGGGACACAAAGAAAAATAGGCTTCTCTTTCTATATTTCAGCGACCAATCCCGCAGACTTCAACTCCATGTGGCTGAAGATCAACAAGCTCACGACGATGGTGTATCCACAGTTCTCGGAGGGAAGGGGTGCGTCAATGGGCAAAAACTCTTTCTATGCCCCCTTCAGTCAGACGATACAGGCGTCACCGATGATACGCCTCAGGATAGGTGATCTGATACGATCAAACTATTCTAAGTTTCACCTCGCTAGGCTGTTCGGTGCCACTTATGCGGGGACGACTTTCGACGGAAACACAGTCGAAACTTCAGTAGATGCAAAAAAGAAGGAATATGTCAATCGTCTGGAGACAGAATCGGGAAGAACGAAAGCGAAGATCGAGACAGCAGCACCAGGAAACACTTACTTCACAACAATACAACTCTTCTATACACCGCCGAAGGGTATCGGTCTTCCGCTACCTGTCGGAAATTCAGCGCCGCCGCCTGAGCCTCAATCGTTACCTGTTGGACTATGTCTCGAATTGGTCAAGGAAATACCGGATAAGCCTGGTTGGTTTCAACTCAAGGTAGTTGAGGCGAAGGGAGAAGACAAAAAAGCTTCCGCACCAGATCCTACTCAGATACCCGTTTCCGTCGCCGCCGCAAGCGGCGCTGCAGGAAGCAAGAGGAACGTCTTGGGTACTACTTTCGACATTCACATCAGCAATTTGGAGCCTACGCCCACTACTGAAATAAAGATAACAGAAAAGATCCAAGAATATCTCGGAACCAAGGGAATCTCCACTGCTTACATGGACGCCGTCAACGACTTCATGATTGACAACGATCCGCAGAAAGGAAACGCAATTTCGCGTTCCTTCCGATCGTCCGGCGGAAAGGGCCTCGCAGGATTCATCGAGTCGATGAACTTCGACTGGTACGACCGAGTGACATGGGAGATCGGTGCGGGCGTCGATAATCCTCAGCCTCAACGAGGCCGAAGGGCACCAAAGATGTGCAAGGTCACCATCTCGTTCTCTCCGATACACGACATCACTCCGGGTCTTGATCACCTTGGCATGAACAGGGCACCGATCTATCCTGTCGGATCTAGCTACGCTAACGACATCATTTACAAGTCGGACAGTTGACACCACCATGAGGAGTTGAGCGAATCATGTCAAAAAGGTATGCAAAAGATCCTAGACTGAACCTTGGAGGACAGCTCGGAACGAACACCTCACTCGTCTACCTCCGTTCCGCCATCAAGACGGGTCTCATTCCCATCGTAGGTCAAGTGATCGCGACGGGCGACGACAGGCTCGATACCCTGGCGGGTGTCATATACGGCGACGCTCGTTACTGGTGGGTCCTCGCCGCGGCGAGTGACATAGGCTGGGGGATGCAGATCCCACCCGGCACCGTGATAAAGGTCGTCGACCTCGCGACGGTGAAGCAAAAGGTGACAGGCTGATGGGCGACTTCGACACGATAGAGTCCCTCTTTCAATTTCGGAATCCCCTCGGCGCGTCGTTCGTCGAGGCGCCCGACACGACAGTGTTGCCACTTCCCGATCTGTTGAAGGGTCTCGTACTTCACCCCGGCGGAAAGATCTACTCATTCGTCGACATCCACAAGAAGCTGACGGACAACCTCACGAAAGCACCCGCAGAAAGCAAGCAAGAATACGGCGCGATGTACCACATCATCGGCTCGGACGCGCAGATGTCGTACGTCGACTTCGGCGACATCTCGAAGAAGTATTGGAGCGGTGTGAATAGCCTCGGCGACATCGTGCCAGAACTCAAATCTGCGGTCAATTTCAAAGCCTCAGCCTTCGTCGTCAAGGACCCCTATGTCGCACCTTCGGGAAGAGGCGTCTACGAGTTGGACATCTTCCTCAACTACACACCGAGCATCCTCGCAGCCCAGCTAGTCCCGTGTCTCGACGTGACTTTCCAGATAACCGACGACCAGTCCGGACCCACTCAGTCCAACCGCCCCTCCTCGATGCGGTTCCTCCTCGGATCCAGGGACATGACGACCTCAGACGTGTCTCCGATCGACAGGGCCCTCGTGGACGCCAGTCTCGTACCGCTTTCCGTCGAGGGAAAGGAAGTGAACGGCACGGTCACGTCGTATTCGGGCATGGAGATGTTTCTCATGCCTCAGTCCTTGTCGAACATGGACAGCGCTGGATACGACCTCGGCACTGTGAGGCTCGTCAGACCCAAGCCTTTCTTACCCTTCGCTTCGATAGAGGGCTTGGACATCACGGTGCTCAACGCCGGTGCGGGAAAGTTCACACACAAGAAGGCCACACTAAGGATGAAAATTCACGACAAGAGCAGGATGTCGGAATTTTCGGAGTTTATCAGAGGGGCACCTGGATTCCGCTCAGCTGTGGTCTGGACCACGTACGGCTGGTTGGCCCCTCGAGGCCGCGGCGAGGAGGATCCATTCAGCAAGTTCATCAACGACAACATGATGATGCGTGAGTGCTGGTCTGTCATCAACGCCAACTACTCTTTCGACCAGACCGGGCAGATGACGATGACTCTCGAGATGATCTTGAAGGGTTCCAAGACGATGGACGAACTCACCGTCGCCCACGGTGGCGCAGGCTCACCGGCGTCTGCACTCGATGACTTTAACAAGGCTCTACAGACGATCAGTGACATCAAGGCGAAGATCTCAGGAGAATCGTCTTTCACGCTGTCGGGAGCACCTGAGCAAGTCCTCAACGCAGCCGCTGGAGGTTCTTTCGCGTCTCTCAAGAAGGACGTAAATGTTGACAAGGCGCAGGAACAACTCATCGCAGCGATGAAGAAGAACAGCGCTCTCGAGAAGGATGTGTCTGCACTCTCAAGCGCCATCGAAAAAGTCAAGAACAATGCCAGCGTAGTGACCAGCGTACAGACTTACGTACAAGGAAAATTCGACAAGCTTGCCGACGGACCGGATCCCTTTCTACCTTCAGACGCGAACATCTCTTCTGGCGCTAAGACACACGACGCCGACCTACTCCGTGTCATCAATGAGTACAACTCGAAGTCAAAAGAGAGGAATGCGGAGATCGCGAAGAAGTTGGACGAGGCGAAAAAGAGCAAGGACAAGGATCCGCCCTTTGTTCTAGCTCCCTTCAGGAAAGAAGTGATCTCTTTCGGTAAGCTGTTTCTTGATTTCGTCGTACCCGGGATCGCAAGCTCCGCAAAATGTAACGAACTCCAGGTTGTGTTCTATGGCCTCAACGACTCATGTGGCCCCATCAGCGGACACAGCATCGCAGAATTTCCCATAGCACTCACGAATCTCGGTTATGCATACGCCGAGGAAGTGAAGTCGTCGGGCACTGATGCCTTGACGATACAGTCGTTTCTCGGGCTCGTCATCGGCACACAATTCACCGACCAGCGCGCGATCGGCTACGGAATGAACTCCTTCTTCAAGAGCGCGGATCCCACGAAGCTCGGCACCGTTGAGGAACTTCCCAAGGAGGCTTCCACCAAAGGCGGAAAATCCCCAGCAGATATGGCTGCTGACGGCATGATAAAGTGGGCTTCAGATTATGGATCTCTGCAGCTGCCTCTCATCGAGATGCAGATCGAGACGCACGACGCCGCGAAGAACGAGACGCAGATGATCGACATGTTGAAGGCCGACTTTCGAGCTCTCATGTCAGACACGGGAGCTTCTTCTACGACGAAGATCATCAAGAAGATCCACATCTACGACAAGCAGAACAATCCCTACAAGCTCGCGCAGAAGATCCTCAATACAGCCGAAGGATACGAACTGGGCGAGGTTGACACTGATAAGATCGACGCGAAGTTTAGCGCGTTCTTGAAATCAAAGCTGACGAACCTTCAAAAAGAAGCCTTGAAGGCCGAGCAAGAGAAACAGAGCAAGCTCATAGCAGCAATCCAGGCGACGGGCGCAGACTATAAAAAATCTCTCCAAGAATACGGCGCAACGGCCACGGAGATCGCCCAATTCGACATCATAAAGCAACCCCAGGGAATGAAAATCCAGTTTGGCCGCGACCGGCGCTCTCTCAAAGAAGCCCTCAAGACAGGAGTCCCCACGATCAACGTGGGTTACAATGGTTCCCTCGTGTCGACAGTGCAGGCGTCATCGAAGACAGACGGTCAACAGGGTACCCTCAATCTCATGAATTCGATCAAGGGAACCAAGAGCGGAAAGTCCACGATGTCGTCGAATAGACTCGAGGAATCCGGGCCGTTCGGAGGACTTCCCATGAGGACTGTGCCGATGCAACTCACGATGATGTCGCTGGGATGTCCCACTGCACAGCTCTACCAAAACTTCTTCATCGACCTCGACACGGGAACGACGATCGACAACCTCTACATCTGCACCCAGATCCAGCACAACATCGCGAAGGGCAAGTTCACGACCCAGTGGACGTTCTCGTTCAGTAACGGCTACGGCAAGTTCTCAGTGTCCCAGTCTTCTGGTGCCCAAATTACAGGAGCGATGGCATCTGCGGCAAAGGCTCTGGGTGAACAAAACAAAGACAAGGCGAAGCCCGCACCCGCGGGCAAGTCAAAGTGATGGAAGTGTAAACGCTTCGTTCTGCGTGTTAGAGTCGTGGTGTGAGGCGTTTCACGATAGACTCATCGCTCCTCGGAACTTCTCGACACATCGTCGGCGACCCAGAGGGTTTCACATGGTCGGATTCCGTGCCTCGGGACACATGGCACCTCTCGGGAGAGGCAAAGACCGCACCTTCGGCAAAGTGCCTCGACACGCTGTTCCGTCTCGTGGGCCACAAGGCGACCACGCCTCCCGAGAGGTACGTCAACGCGATGCGGTGTCTCACCACGGGGTCCTTTCCCATTCCGTGGCAGCATGCGCTGCCGCAGGGTGAGTTCAGAATATTCTTCAAAAGTCTCGTGCAGGAAACAATGGACGCATTCCCGAGATTACCCTTCGACTACTACGAGACCGCATGGGTCGCCGGCAGCAGGGTCCTCTCGTCCCTCCGACCAGCGAAAGTCGACGCTGAGGAACTCTCCAAGTGTGCGGAGTCTGCGGGGCAGAACTCGGCTGCCCTCGAGGGATTTCGTCCCAAGCGGAGCGGATTCGCACATCCCGTCGTATACGATCGATTCGCCACGAGGACGGGTCGTCTCACGGTGGCGGAGGGACCCAACATCCTCGTCCTCAAGAAGTCGTGCCGCAGCGTCCTTCGGTCGTCTTTCGAGGGCGGGTCCGTCGCCTACCTCGACTTCAGGGCGCTGGAGGCGAGGATCGTCCTCGCAGAGGCGGGTCGCCATTCCGACGCGGAGGACATGTACGAGGACGTGTCGCAGAGTCTCTTCGGCGGTCGGGTCGCACGGGACGTCGTGAAGACGGCCGTCCTCGCAGAACTATACGGCATCTCGCGGGCCTCGCTGAAGGCCCGCCTCGGCGTGTCTGACAAGGAGATCGACGCGTTCATCGGTGCCATCCGCATGCACTTCGGTGTCGAGCCCCTGAAGCGTCGCCTCCGCGAGGAAGCGGCGAAGTCTGGGACGATCGTCAATCGATTCGGTAGACCCGTCCCCGTCGCACAGGGACAGGACAACCTCCTCGTCAACACGTACGCACAGTCGAGCGGAGTGGACGTCGCGATGCTCGGCTTCGATGCTGTGATCCAGAAGCTCGGAAGCGAAGGCGTCCGTCCCCTCTTCGTGCTCCACGACGCGCTACTCCTCGACGTCGATGCTTCTCGACTCGGTGACGTGGAAACATTCGACTCCGTGTCTGTGCCGGGTTACGACAAGCCTTTACCGCTCAAGTTGGAGACAATTGGATAGGCCCAGAATATGTAGTGAATGTCCTCACAAAAAGGAAATCACAATGAAGCTCACATCGTCCCAACTACGTAGAATCATCAATGAAGAAGTCAACAACTTGAGAGAAGCTGCGGACTTCGGCACCGCCTTGGCCTCTGGCACCCTCGCCGGCGTGGGCAGGGGCGTGATCAAGACGGCGCTGCTTGCGCTGTCGGACGCCGACTTCGACAAGTTTCGTCTTGCTTTCAAGGACGCGTCCAACGAGAAGAAGTCAGGAGCTAGCTTCTCGGCTATGAAGGGCGCCGCCGCGGCACTTGATCCCGCCACGCTCGCCTCGAAGATCCAGAAGTCTTTTGGATCTTCGGACTGGTCCTGGACAGGTGCCTCTCCCGGCCGACCGGACTACGCAAAGCAAGATGCTGTCAAGTATGCCGTCGACGGAGCTTTGGGTATGGGCTACGGAGCGGACTTCCTCGATGCGCTCGTCTACGTCACGGGGGATAGCGACACGTTCAGGAAGATGTCCGATGAGGAAGCCGATCGTTTGTACGATTCTTCGCTCGCCAAGGTCAAGCAGATAGCGAAGAGCCTCGCCTCTTCTAGCTGATAACAGCGCCTAGCGCTTGATACATTGAGACCGCGGTGTGATACTGTGGTCTCATGACCCTAAGTCCCGAAGACATCGCTTCAAATTTCGACAAGTATCGCTCCTTCATGGAGAAGCTCGGAGACAGATCCGAGGCAGCGCTCGCCCTGGTTGACCACCTCGGTGAGCGTCTTGCTTTGTGCCCAGCGTCGTCGCGCAAGGATTATCATGCAGCTTTTCCGGGTGGTCTCGTGGATCATTCCATCCGCGTCCTCGGCAACGCGATGCGTCTCGTCAAGGCATTCGGCTGGGACATTCCGAGAGAGTCGCTCATCATCGGATGCCTCCTCCACGACATCGGCAAGGTGGGTGACCACGAACAGGACTACTACCTGCCACAGACGGACGGTTGGAGGGTGGAAAAGTTGGGTGAGAACTACACGCACAATCGTGCGATGCAGTACATGACCGTTCCCGACCGCGGTGTGTGGCTCTGTCAGCATTTCAGTCTCAAGCTCACGCAGGCAGAGTTCCTCGCGATTAAGCTGAACGACGGGCAGTATGCCGAGGAGAACGCTCCCTACAAGATGAAGGAGCCCATGCTCGCCGACGTCGTGCATCTTGCCGACTACATCTCCACAAAACAGGAGAAGAACTCGGACTGACCGAATACTTATCGGCATGAGCGCTTTACTGAGGAAGTTCATCGCGGAGGCCCTGGCGGAGATCCAGGACCCCCGCGTGCCCAATCAGCTGATCCCAAGCAAGGGATCGTCGAAGCAAAGCAAGAAAAAGGAAGAGGAGACGGAAGAGATGGAAGAGATGGCCGTCGTCGCCAACATCGCAGGATTCACTGGCCCCTTGGGGGCATCGTCGGAAGACATGGGAAGAAATCCCACGGCTCCCGGCAAGAAGCTGAAGAAGTCCAAGAAGGGCTTCGTCCGCTGGAAGTGATCGTCTGTGTTTCTTTGTTGCGTCACGATGTGAACAGTTACGTCTCGACCTGATAAGTTGAAGACTCAAAGGACGTCGATCGACAAATCGCACGGTGCGATGAATCGTCGACTTTCGGAGAACAAGAAGGAATAGGAATAGGAATATGGCTATCGATCTCGAAGCAATCAAGAAGCGTGTCGCTGAGCTCAGTGGTGTGAAGAAGACCTCGTCTGTGCAGATGTGGAAGCCGGGTCTCGGTGAACACAAGGTCCGCTGTCTGCCTTGGAAGAACGCTTCTGACGGTCAGCCGTTCATGGAGCGGTGGTTCTACTACATCGGTGAGAACAGCGGAATCTTGGCACCGAATCAGTTCGGAAAGCCGGACCCAATCAACGACCTCATGAGGAAGCTGTACAGCAGCGGCAAGCCCGACGACCGTGTCCTCGCGAAGAAGCTTTCTGCAAAGATGCGATGCTACGCTCCCGTCATCGTTCGTGGCGAAGAGGACAAGGGCGTACAGGTGTGGTCCTTCGGCAAGCAGGTGTACCAGCGCATGCTGGGATTCTTCCTCGACGAGGAGGTGGGCGACATCCTCTCTCCGACGGAGGGTTTCGACCTCAAGGTGTCAATCACGAAGGCACCAGGCAAGCAGTTCAACGACACAACGGTCGATCCGGCCCGTCGTCCCTCGAAGCTTCACGAGGACTCCGCCACCGCCCAGAAGTGGCTTGACTCGATCCCGAACATCGACGACATGTATCGTCTCAAGACGACGCAAGAGATCGAGGCCGTCCTCAACAACTGGCTCAACGGCGGCAGCTCTCCTGAGCCGGTCCACGAGGGTGGCTCGACTCGAGGTCCTGCACCGACCGACGAGCTCGACTCTCTCGCCGCCGAACTGAAGCCTTCTTCGGAGAAGGTGGAAAAGAAGCCTGCTCCAAAGAAGACCGAGACGAAGAAGTCATCGCTTGATGACGCCTTCGCCGAGCTGATGGACGAGTAACAGACATGAGAAGGGGGACAGCATATGCTGTCCCCCTTCTTTTTTGCACAAGCATAGCATACTTAGATGCATGTTTATCAGAAACGTTACACGCACTAAGTGTGAAGTTGCATGTGACACATGCAATACCACTTTCATCAAATACATCTCACAATGCGGCGACCTGCATTTTTGTTGTAAGGAATGCATCAGAAAAGCAAAAGAAGAAGGCGGAAAAATCTTCGAAAAAACTAAGAAGACTACGCTCGAACGATTCGGCACAGAAAATGTTTTCAAAAGTCCTGTGATAAAGGAAAAGATCAGATCTGTTCTCGAAGAGAGATACGGTGCCGATAATCCTTTGCGATGTAAAGTCATCTCTGACAAAGTCAAGAGAACGTGCATCGAGAAGTACGGTGTAGACAATCCAGCAAAGTCTCAACAGGTCAAAGACAAAGAAAGTGAGACTTATAAGAGAAAGTCGATCGAAGAAAAAACCTCGATTCTTGAAAAGAGAGTTGAGACCAACATGACACGCTACGGCGTTGCATATCCCATGCAAATAGAAGAAGTGAAGAAGAACTTCGACTGGTCTGAAGTTTATAGGAAGTCACAAGAAACAAGACGTCAGACACGTACGGGTTCGTACAGTTCTAAAATCGAAAACTTCGTAGGTGAGACCTTAAAAGAGATCTTTGGTGACGAAGACGTCAAGACACAAGTTAGTGTTAACAATCGTTGGTCTATTGACTTCTTCATCTCGTCATTGAACGTCTATCTTCAGGTAGATGGTGTTTATTGGCATGGGCTAAACCGACCTCACGAGCTCATAAGAGAGAGCAAGTCGTCAAAAGACGCGAGGATTCTCAAGACTTATGTTAAAGACCGCGAACAAGACGAGTGGGCTGAACAATCAGGTATCCGCCTGGTTAGAATAACGGACGAGGACATAAACACATGGCAAAAAAAGAACGAGCTCAAAATGATGATTCTTCAACGCTTAAGTCAAAAGACAGCGTAATTGACTTGACAGCTGAGTTGATTAGAGACATCAACAAAGAGTTTGGAACGCGAATCGCATACAATCTTTCAGAGATGGATGCGCCTACCGTTGTGAAGCGCTGGATAGACACCGGCTCACTTCAGCTTAACTATGCCATCAGAAACGCCTCTGAGGGCGGTTACCCTGAGGGTAGAATCATCGAAATTAGCGGTCCTCCCTCGAGCGGTAAGTCGCACTTGGCTTACCACGCAGCATCAGTCGCCCAGAAATTGGGAGGTCTTGTTGTTTACGTAGATACGGAGAATTCCGTGCCCGTTCAGAAGCTTTCTGACATGGGGATCGACATCAGGAAGCGTTTCGTGTACTGCGACTCCCACATGACAGAGGAGGTGTTCTCCATCATCGAGTCCACCATCACGAAGGCGAAGGCCATCGTGGAGAAGAACGTCCCCATCGTCGTGATCTGGGACTCAGTCGCCGCCACGTCTCCCAAGATGGAGCTCGACGGTGAGTACGAGGACAACACGATCGGTCTGCAGGCCCGAGTCATCTCCAAGGGCATGCGCAAGATCACTGGTGTCATCGGTCAGAACAACGTCACGCTCCTGTGCCTCAACCAGATTCGAGACAAGATTGGTGTGATGTATGGAGACCCGACCACGACGCCTGGTGGAAAGGCGATCCCCTTCCACGCCTCTGTGAGGGTCTCTCTCACGAGCGGCAATCCTGTCAAGGACAAGGCGGGAAACATCATCGGAATCCACGTCATCTGCACCGTGAAGAAGAACAAGGTGGCACCGCCCTTCAAGAAGTGCGAGTTCGACATCATCTTCGGCAAGGGCATCGTCGAGGACGACTACATCTTCGACGAGGTGAGGACTTACTGCAAGGAGAACAAGGGCGTCCTGCGCGACAACCTCCGCATCAACATCAGCGGTGACGGTGCCTGGAAAGAGCTCACCGTTAACGACGAGAAGACGGGTGAGGTCCTCGCCGAGAAGAAGTTCTACAAGAGCGAGTTCGGTGCCTTGATGAGGGACGAGAAGTACAGGAAGTACATCATGACGGCAATCGATGCTGCACTCACCATCAATCCTGGGACGATCGAGCAACTAATCGAGGAGGAGATCACATCAGATGAGTAAGCTGATTAGACCCAACGTTCCCTTCAAGGGGCAGTACGTCCCCGAGTATGCCACTAAGGGTGCATCTGGGGTCGACGTGAGGTCGACCGTCGACGTCGACATCCTTCCTGCACAAAGGGCTCTGGTGCCGACAGGCCTGTACCTCGAGATTCCTGAGGGTTTCGAGGGTCAGGTGAGGCCTCGGTCGGGCCTCGCGCTGAAGCACGGGGTGACAGTCCTCAACACCCCAGGCACCATCGACGCCGACTATCGAGGTGAAGTCAAGGTCCTCCTCATCAACCACGGTCACGAGGTTTATTCCGTCAAAAAGGGCGATAGGATTGCCCAACTCGTTTTCTCGCCAACGCTACAGGTCAACCTGCGCAATGTGGACAGCCTCTCGGAGACGGAGCGAGGCAGCGGCGGCTTTGGTTCGACAGGAAAGTGACATGATCGAATACTTACTCGGTGGCTTAGGTTTGGGATTCGGTCTCGGTTACCTCACAGGTCGGGTGGACAGCATCTTCCGGATCCTGCGGGGGACCGAGTCCACTTCCTTCGTGGCAACCGTCGCCAAGGAGCAGAAGCAACGCAAGAAGATCGACATCGACGACGCCAAGTTTGTGACAGACGTGTCCACCAGCGGGATGCAGACTCTCAGCAAGGAGCCTCTGGGAAAGGTCTCACAGACGTCTGACGATATCGCTTCTGCGACGAGCAAGCTCGCACAACTGAAGAAGATGAAAGGATAAACGACATGGCAAAGGGACTAGACGTAGGCACATCGTTCATCGTCCTCTCCTCGGAGGGTACCGAAGGAACCGTAGAGTACAAGGATTTTCGTGACGCTTTCTACGTCATCAAGCCGACGACACCCATCGCGACGAAGATGATCGAGAAGGGCCTCACGGGCAAAGTCTTCGTCAAGGACACAGACGGGTCCTTCATCATCTTGGGGCAAGACGCGATCGAGAAAGCAGTTGAGAGAAATGACTCTGCGAAGCGTCCCATGTACAGAGGCGTCGTCTCTGCGAAGGAAAAGGATGCTCGCCGTGTCCTCTCCTACATCCTCAAGGAAGTCGCAGGCAAGGCGACGACGCAGGGAGAGAAGCTCGTCTTCTGCATCCCTGCACAGCCAGTCGACCAAGAGGACGACGACTTCGACGTAGGCTACCACGAGGACGTCGTGAAGAAGGTGCTTCAGGAGTGCGGCTACGACTCTCGTGCCATCAACGAGGCAGAAGCTCTCTGCTATTCTGAGTTGTCGGACGACGACTACACGGGCGTCGCTCTCTCTTGGGGTGCAGGCATGGTGAACGTCTGCGTGATGCTGAACGGCGAGCCCACTGTCACGTTCTCCACCACGAAGAGTGGCGACTGGATCGACAGGATGTCCGCCGTCGCGACGGGAGAGTCTGACTCCGTCGTTCAGGCCGAGAAAGAACAGGGCGACTTTACTGTCGCAGAACCAAACGAAAACCAGGTGCTCGCAGCCGTGTCGTCCTACTACGACCGTCTCATCGACTACACCACGAAGCAGCTTGCTGCCTCGATGGAAGGTCACAAGTCGCTCCCCAATTTCAAGGATCCCCTGCCCGTGATCGTGGCAGGAGGAACGTCGAAGGCGAAAGGATTCGTGGCACACTTCGAGAAGAAGCTGATCGCAAACGGATTCCCACTTCCCGTAAAGGAAGTCCGCCACGCCGCCGATCCTCTCCACGCGGTGGCAAGAGGCTGTCTCATCGCATCGCAAATCCTTTGAGACGATCCTTTGTACTGCTCACTCGACGTGTGGTAAGTTCTACCCATGTCGAGTGAGCGACCCATCTTCATCATTGACGGAATGAACGCATACCTCAGGGCATACAGTGCGTTTCCACAGATGTCCTCCCATGGCTATCAGATGGGAGGATGCATCGGTTTTCTCAAGACGCTTCAACGCCTCTGTAGGGAATATCAGCCGTCGCAGGTCTACGTCACTTGGGAAGGCGGAGGATCCCAGAGACGAAGAAAGATCTACTCAGAATACAAGATGAATCGAAAGCCCGGAAGACTCAATCGATTCTACGAGGACGACATCCCAGACTCTGAGGAGAACAAGCAACACCAGCTCATCACTCTCCTCAACGTTCTCAAGAACGTTCCCGTGTGCCAGATCTACGTGTCTGACTGCGAGGGTGACGACGTCGTCGCATATCTCTGCAGGTCGACTTTTCGGGAAGTAGACAAGGTCATCGTCTCTGCCGACAAAGACATGTATCAGCTGCTGGACGAAAGGACGAAGATCTACTCGCTCTACAGGAAGAAGTTCATCACTAACGATGACCTCTTCGGAGAATTTCGCATCAAGTCGCACAACTTTGCCCTCGCCAAGTGCCTCTGCGGCGACGACTCCGACAACATTCCCGGTGTCAAAGGCTTGGGCTTCAAGAGCATCGCGAAGAAGTTTCCCATGCTGGGAAGCGACGACACGATCGTGCTTCAAGACCTCCTCGACTATGCGACGAGTCACAGGGACGACAGCGTGGCATACAAGAGGGTCGACGAGTCCTCAGGTGACGTGAAGAGGAACTGGCAACTCGTCCACCTCGACGGAAACATGATGTCGCCTGACCAGATGAAGAAGGTGGATTATGTGGTCGATACATTTGCTCCCGTGATCAATAAGATGGGCCTACTAAAGATCCTTGTAAAGGAAGGAATCAACGACTTTGATGCTGAGGGGTTCTTCTATGACCTCAAGTGCATTGAGAAGCTGAGATATACTTCGGAGAGTCAATGCTAGAAAACGACAATAAGCACTCAGGCGTAACTTTCGGTCAGTTCGGCAAGTCCTTCCAGGAGAAACTCGGACAAGCTCTTCTGACCGATCACAAATGGGCCGAACAGATGACGGAGGTGGTCGACATCTCCTACTTCGAGGTGAATTATCTCAAGTTCTTGGCGGATCGTTACTTTGCGTATTCGAAGAAATACAAGGTGTTTCCGACGCTACAGCTTCTCGTCACGATCATTCGTGACGATCTGAAGACGGGAACGGACGTCATCCTGCGGGACCAGATCATCGACTACCTCCAGAGAATGAAGGCGAACCCAGATCCTGGCGACCTTCAGTACGTCAAGGAGAAGTCGCTCGAGTTCTGCAGGAAGCAGGCACTCAAGAAGGCTCTCGAGTCTGCAGTCGACCAGATGCAGGCGAACAAATATGAGTCCATCGTGGAGACGATCAAGAAGGCCGTCCAAGTCGGTACTGCTCCCTCTGTGGGACACGACTTCTTCAACGAGATGGACGCACGTTTCACGAAGTTGAAGCGTGACACCATTCCGACTCGAATCCCGGAGCTCGACAAGAAAGAGATCCTCAACGGCGGCAGCGGCAAGGGTGAACTCCTCTGCGTCGTCGGTGCCTCCGGCAGCGGCAAGTCTCACTGGCTCACCATGATTGGAGCCAACGCCCTTCGTGAAGGCAAGAACGTCCTCCACTACACCTTCGAGCTGTCCGAGACGGCAGTCGGTATCAGGTACGACTCCAATCTCTGTGACATCGACTCGAACGAGGTGATGGACCGTAAGGAGGAGGTCAAGAAGTTCTACGAGGACAATCGACTTGGTCGGTTGTTCATCAAAGAATATCCCACAAATACAGCATCCATCTACACGATCAAGTCGCACATCGAACGTCTCGACCTAAAGGGATTCAAGCCAGACATCATCATCATCGACTACGCTGACATCATGAGGTCGACTCGACAGTTCGACTCTCTACGACACGAGCTCAAGCTCGTCTACGAGGAGCTACGAGGCCTCGCGATGGAGCTTGGCGTACCCATCTGGACTGCATCACAGTCGAACAAAGAGGGTGCGAATGCCGAGGTGATCGACATGACGAACATGTCAGAGGCCTACGGCAAGGCGATGATTTGCGACCTCATCGTCTCGGTCTCGAGGCGACCACACGAGAAAGCAAGCGGCTGGGGTCGCCTCTATGTGGCTAAGAATCGTGCAGGCCGAGACGGCCTTGTCTTTCCTCTGAAGATGAACACGGCACGTAGTAAGTTTGAGATCACAGGAGAGTCAGACGCTCCTGACACGGCGGTGGTGTCCGAAGAAGAGGCCCAACGTCAAGCTCTTCGCGCGAAGTGGAAGGAAATGAAGAACGAATTCCCTCCTCAGAAAACCAGCCCGAACGTCGCTGAAGAAGCACGAGCATTGTAGTATAGTTAAGGATCCACATCATGGAGCAATCGCAAATCATGACCAAGTACACACAGGACGAGGCTTACAGCGCGACGTTGGAATACTTTGGCGGTGACGAACTCGCCGCCTCTGTCTTCGTGTCCAAGTACGCGCTGAGGGACAACTCAGGCAACATTCTCGAGAAGACGCCGTCGGACATGCACCGACGACTCGCACGAGAGTTCGCACGAATCGAGGCAAAGTATCCCAACCCGATGTCGGAGAAGGAGATCTTCTGTCTCCTCGCCGACGTTGAGCACATCGATGCTTCTCGACGTGAAGTCATGACCTTGGATGAGCTGGCTGCGGAGTCTCGCGGTCTGGGACCTGTCGTCCCGCAGGGTTCTCCCATGTCTGCGGTCGGGAATCCCTATCAGTACCAGTCACTCTCCAACTGCTTCGTCGTGGAGTCACCTTACGACTCCTATGCCGGCATCCTCAAGGCCGACCAGGAGCAGGCGCAGATCATGAAGCGTAGAGGCGGCGTCGGCTTCGACATCTCTACGATTCGACCCAAGGGCTTGGTCACTGCCAACGCTGCACGTACCACCGACGGCATCAGCGTCTTCATGGAGAGGTTCTCCAACACCTGCCGTGAGGTTGCGCAGGGTGGTCGTCGAGGAGCCCTGATGCTCACGATCGATGTCCACCACCCCGAGATTCGCACCTTCATCAACATCAAGCGCGACCTCAAGAAGGTGACTGGCGCAAACATCTCCATCCGTCTCACTGACGAGTTCATGCAGGCGGTGAAGGACGGTGGCAAGGTCCATCTACGCTTCCCTGTTCAAGCGGATGCGGTCCACACCGTGGAGAGCTGGGTAGACGCCAAGGAACTATGGCACGAGATCATCGAGGCAGCATGGGCTTCGGCTGAGCCTGGACTCCTCTTCTGGGACACGGTCAAGAAGCGCACACCCACCGAGTGCTACGACGGTTACAAGTCGGTGTCGACCAATCCTTGTGGGGAGATCGTCCTTTCTCCGTACGATTCTTGTCGTCTTCTTCTCGTCAACCTCTACAAGTTTGTCAAGAAGTCGTTCACATCCGAGGCAGCTTACGACATGCCTCGCTTCCACGCAACAGTTCAGAAGGCCCAGCGGCTCATGGACGACCTCATCGACCTGGAGATCGAGGCGGTAGACAGGATCATCGCAAAGATCGAGGCGGATCCAGAGCCGATGGATGTGAAGAGGTCCGAGCTCGAGTTGTGGAACAAGATCAAGTCGGCGGCTCTCGGTGGTCGTAGGACCGGACTTGGCGTGACGGGCCTCGGAGACGCACTCGCTGCCATGAACTTCGTGTACGGTAGCGACATCTCTATCACGATGACAGAGACTCTCTATAAGGGACTGTGCCTCAACGCCTACCGTTCTTCCGTCAAGATGGCAGAGGAACGCGGAGCGTTCCCGGTGTACTCGCACAACTTCGAGTCGAAGCACCCGTTCATCCTCCAGGTGCTCGAGGCCGACCCAGAGCTTGCAGCGAACTACGACAAGTTCGGTCGCAGAAACATCGCTCTGACCACAACGGCTCCGGCCGGTTCCGTCTCGTGCCTCACGCAGACGACCTCGGGAATCGAGCCTGCCTTCATGCTCTTCTACAAGCGTCGGAAGAAGGTGACGTCTGCAGACCCTACAGCTCGTGTCGACTTCGTGGATCCCATGGGCGACAAGTGGCAGGAGTACACCGTCTATCACCACGCTTTCAAGAAGTGGATGGATGCCAACCACAAGACCGAGACGGACGTCAAGGAGTCACCGTACTTCGGTGGTACCGCCAACGACATCGACTGGGTCAAGAAGGTCGACCTCCAGGCGGCAGCGCAGAAATGGATCTGCCACTCGATCTCCAACACTACGAACATTCCCAACTCCACGTCGGTCGACGTTGTCAAGGAGATCTACATGCGCGGTTGGGAGACGGGTTGCAAGGGCGTCACGATCTATCGCGACGGTTGCAGGACTGGAGTACTCGTTGCCGACGAGCCAAAGAAGGCTGAGGCCGCCCCGACCGACGAGCAGCCGTCGAAGGTCACAGAGAATCATGCACCAAAACGTCCGAAGGAATTACCGTGTGATATTCACCGCATTAACGTGAAGGGTTCTGGGGGACCTGAGAGCTATCTCGTGCTCGTGGGTAAGCTCGATGGAGCTCCTTACGAGGTGTTCTGTGGTCTCTCTTCACACGTCGAAGTGCCCAAGAAGGTGAAGAGCGGAGTCCTCGTCAAGAACGGAAAGAAGGACGGCGTCGCGACGTACAATCTCTCCATTCCTCTGGGCGACGACGACCACCTCCTCTTCAAGGACGTCGTGGAGCTCTTCGCGAATCCGAATCACGGTGCTTTCACTCGCACGCTTTCACTGGCGCTTCGTCATGGTGTTCCCGTCAGTTACGTCGTGGAGCAGCTGCAGAAGGACAAACACAGTGACATGCAGAGCTTCTCGCGGGTCCTCGCCCGAGTCCTGAAGGGATACATCCCGGACGGAACAAAGTCGGCTTCCGACAAGAACTGCAGCAATTGTGGAGTCGATGGCCTCGTCTACAAGGAGGGCTGCGTGACCTGCGTCAACTGCGGCGCGAGCAAATGCGGCTGATCCAAGTGGAATCTTAGATCACCAAATCACGATGGAGACGATACTTAGACGAAGGAGTCACAGAAATGAAACTAGGAAGACGTCAGGCTTTGAGCATCTCCGACATCCTCAACGAGGGTCGTGAAGAAATCTCTGCTGCCTATCATGCCAGAAATCGCATGCAGTCTCAGTCACGTCTCGTCGAGACGCTCATGTTCGAAGCAGAGAATCCTGACAACTTTGAGATGGAAGTCTCGGGGATCGTCAGCGAGAAGTCTGTCGAGATGGCGCAGGCCTTCTTGAAGGACCTCGACAAGGCCATGTACAAGGTCCTTGCCGACACCCTGAAGAAGTACGGAGTCGAGAAGATGTCTCCGACGACCCTCAGCAACGACCTGGAGGATTTCGACCAGGACGGAGTCATGGAAGTCCAACAGGAACTCGTCTCTGACATCACGGCAGCTGCTGAGAGATACGTCGATCAGATAGCTTTGCTCGTCCACAACTCCAAGCTCGCCTACACTGAAGAGGTGTGACCTTGAAAGACGCGAGGGCAGGACTGAGGCGTTTGGTCGTCGAAGAAATTCGAACTGTCCTTGCGGAAGACTATGCTCGTGGCATACCTGACTTCGCTCTGTCGCAGGTGGCATCCGACGCAGCCGAGGGACTCAAGCGTCACCTCAAACGTCACATACAGATAACAGCATCGGATTCGGTACGTCAGAGAGAGATGCTCGCTGCAGCGAACGAAGTCCTCGAAGAGATTGAAGAAGACATCAAGAAAGTTCTCGAGGACAAGATGCTACAATTCATCAGGAGCACATAGTTAGGAGAAGCGTCATGAAGATCACTACGACACAACTCCGCAGGATAATCAGAGAAGAAGCTCAGAAGGCTCTAGGCGAAGCCGACGTGGCACCTCCCGTTGATCCTCGAATCTCACGTGAGGCGAAACACTACTGGGACCTCTACACGACGACGACGGATGCTCCCAAGGTATTTTCGCTTCCGGGTCTCGAAGAAGCCTTCATGCAGGCATACGCTGAGAAGGCAGAACGAGGCGACGTCCGCTCAGAGGCAATTTTCAGCATCATGATGCATGCGATCGACGCCGTTCTCTGAGACTGAGAAGACACCTCACGTTTGAACTTTGGCGCATTCCGGTGTAAGATCGGAACATGCCTGCACAAGAAAACAAAGTAGAGCTTGTCGGACATTATGGTTCCGACGAAACACACGGGCTCTCTGCTTGGACGTCGACGTCGAGAGACTTGACAGAAGAGAAGAGAGCCCGAATTCCTTCTCTCTTGCAGATGCTGGCTGAGAACAGTCACGAGACGCCCTTCGAGAAGAGTGCGTTGCACTTCCTCGTCACCACGGACGTAGCGACACACATTCACATCTTGAAGCATCGAATCGGCGTCTCCGTCAATGCGGAGTCGGCCCGATACAAGGAGTTGAAAGACGACAAGTACTATGTTCCTGTCGATTGGGACACCGAGGAACGAGAGAAGTACATCACACACCTCGAGTATTCTCTCCACAAGTATCACGAGACGCTAGAACGACTCGTCTCGAAAGGAATGCCTCGCAAGAGGGCAAAGGAATCTGCCCGATTCTACCTCCCCTACGGAAACCAGATCACAGCAGACGTCATGTTCAACTTCCGCAGCTTCTATCACTTTCTCAAGCTGCGCTATTCTAAGCACGCACAACTCGAAGTCAGGGAGCTTGCACACGAGATGCTCGCACAGGTGTCCGACCTCGGCGTGTTCGATGCCACGCTGGAGGCGTTCAAGTTGACTTTCGAGGAAATGGTTCCACACGGACAGTATGTGAGCACTCTCAGGGAGCCGTTCGAATGAGCAGGATCATCGTCATCGAGGGACCGGACCGTGTCGGAAAGGCGACACAGAGCCAAATGCTCTGCGATCACATCACGGGAGCCCTCAAGAAGAGGGCATGCGTCGTCGAGGTGCCGATCCACGACAACGTCACCTATCGATTGATCTACTGGATGTTGCGGAATGGGTCTGCGAAAAAGTTTCCAAAAACTTTCCAGTGGTTACAGGTCTTGAATAGATGGATTTTTCAGAGCTTCCAGCTCGTCAAACTCGAGCACGAGTACGACTACATCATCTTCGACAGGTGGAGTCCTTCGACTTCTGTGTACGGAATGGCCGAGGGGATCGATGAGGCCACGATCGACAAGATGTATCGACTTCTACGTTGTCCCGATTTCACGCTCGTCCTTCTCGGCAAGGCACATGCCCACGAGGCCGAGGACGCCTACGAGAAAGACACCGTCCTGCAGCAAAAAGTGAGGGATCTCTACGCGAAGTGGGTGGACGCTCAAGAGGAGAAGGTCCACGTCGTAGACTGTGAGAAGTCGAAGGAGAAAGTCGCACAGGAGATTAGGACGATCCTCGCAACTGTCCGTTGCATCCCAGCTTGACCGAAAATCGTCAACAGTGTAGTATCGACACACAGGAGTTTACCAATGAGCTACAAGATTTCAGACGCCGTCGCGATGCGCATGATCCAGATCTTTCAAGAAGCCGTCATCTTTGGGATCGATGGCGCTGACCTCTTTCGTCAAGTTCGCCTCGTAGAGGACAAGACAGAAGAGAACTGTCTCACTCTGGATCCCGAGTACGTCAAGTCGGTCGAGGACATGCACAAGAAGTACGAATCAGAGGCCGCCGAGAAGAAGGACCTGAGAGGCAAGTTCTTCGTGTGATCTCCTTCATCGTTCTCGTGTGCATGTTTTCCGTGTTGTTCTACGTAAGATTCTTCGTAATGGACGACGACGAGTAAAAAGTTTTCTCTCGAGGGGTTACCTCCTTCCGCGAGGTGATTATCTTGCATTCCAACGAGGAGACAACCTCGTCAGAACAAAGGAGAAAGAAACGTCATGCTTGTCAATTACTACGATTCGATGCTGAAGACACCCGACCTCTTCGACACTTTTCGCCTCTTCGACGACTACTATGGGACAGCGTCGAGATCGAAGAAATGGACGTCGTCGGCATATCGCACAGAAGCCACTGACTCAGGACTCAGACTGTCGATCGATCTTCCCGGCGTCAAATCGACTGACCTTTCCGTGCAGGTCACGGGGAGGGACGTGAAGGTGACCGGCAAGCTTCGAGGAGAAGACTTCAAGCACACCTATCGACTCTCTAGAGAATACGACGCTGACACTGCTGATGCCTCGCTTGAGGACGGAGTCCTGACCCTATCGTTCAAGAAGACGGCAGCTGCGTCAGTCAAGAACATTGAGATCAAACTGAAGTAGAAATCACAGATACGATACCGAAGCGACAGGGGCTCTTCTGTACTCCTGTCGCTTTCTTTTTTTGATTGCAAGATACTTAGTTCTGATGAGGAAACACGCAATGAATAACGCTGCACTGAAGTACAAGCTTTACACGCAACTTCTTGAAGGCAATATCAGCAACAGGCAGTACGACATGCTCCTCGAGCTGGGATTCCTTGACAAGGTCAAGGCATTTCTCGGAGGCGGCATGGAAGTAGGTGCTGATCTTGGTAAGCTCTTCAAGGACAAAGCGAACCAGAAGCTCTTCGCCACTGCCAAGGACAACATCACCAAGGCGGTGAAGGATCTCAAGGACGTTGCGTCAAAAGCAGGCGTTGACGAAGGAGTCGTGAATGAATTCCTCAAAGGAGTCCTGGATGGTGCCGGCGTGGATCCCGCCGCAGTCGCTTCTGCGAAGCCCACAGGCGGCGAGGGCGGAGACAAGGGTGAATCTGGCGGGCCAAAGCCAGGCACAGCAATCGATCCTGGCAAGCCAGAACAGGCGACTCCTGCTCTTGTCAGAAGCGCTGCGCAGGCAGCGAACATAGATCCCGACAAAGCACTTGCTGATGCTGAAGAAAAGAAGGTCACTCCCGAAAAAGCCACAGAAGTTCTTGCTAAATCCATCTCAAAGCAAACAGGGACGGATGTCAAGTTGACTTCGCAAGTCATCCAAGCGCTGATGAAGTCTGGACATCTTGTGGCGGAAGGCATCTTCAGACCTAACGCCAAAGACTTGCTCAAGGCGGCGAAAGAAGTCGGTGCCTCTCAAGAAAGAGGGAAAAGAATCATTGAGAGGTGGCAGCAGCTTGCAGGCTTCGGCGGCAGAAGAGGCTTGTTGACAGAAGACGATCACAATTGGAAAGAAGAGGCAGAAGACCTTGCCAAGGGTCTTCAGCAGAAGACAGCGATGTACGACGGCTTCAGAGAAAACCTTGCCAAAGCCTTGAAGATAAATGTGGATGAGCTCGAGAAGCAGATCGGCGACATAGGACTCGAAGGAGTCATTGCGAAGATCGGCGAGAAGAAGCCCGAGGCTATCGAGAAGGCAGCTAAAGATGCAGGCGTAGACCTCAAGAACATAGGCAAGAGCGACGAAAAGGCCAAAGAAGCTGCCGAAGAAGCCAAGAAAAAATACGGCGCAGCGCTAGAAGACGTCAAGAAGGCAGTTGGACCCGAGGCAGACGAGGGATCCATCGCCAAGATTCTTGCAGCACTTGACGATCTGGACGCGATTAAGATCGCTGCCTGACAGATGTGCCTCTGAGTACCCCGCTCAGAGGCACTCTTGTTTTGCCGCAACGATCTCGATATTTCTTCACTCAGTGTATAACTGACACTGTTTGGTATATCATGATTCTATGACTCCCGAGAAAGACGCACAGCTCTGCGAGAAGTATCCCAAGATCTTTCGTGACCGAAACGGTTCTCCACAAGCGACCTGCATGTGCTGGGGATTTTCATGCGCCGACGGCTGGTACGACCTGATCGACACCCTTTGTTACCAGATCCAGCAACACGTCGATCAAAAGATCAGCAGACAAAAGTATGCTCACGCCCGGGGCGAGGTCAAAGAAGAAGACCTCGTGCCCGAGGAAGACCTTCAGGTCGTCGCCGCACAGGTGAAGGAGAAGTTCGGAGGCCTTCGCTTCTACGTCGGATATGCTGACGAAGAGGTGCACGGCATGATTCGAATGACTGAGGCGATGTCATACAAGCTCTGTGAGGAATGCGGCAACCCAGGAAAGTCGTCCAACGACGGCTGGATCAGAACCCTCTGTGCTCCTTGCCGTGAGGAGTATGAAAAGAAGCGGGCTCAACGCTGGACTACAGGAACCACGAAGTGAAGAAATTCGCATGGTGCACCGACATCCATCTCGATTTCATCGACGGTCCCAACGAAACCGGGCGGGTCCACGAGGAATTCGCACGTCCTCTGTCGAATTCTGGCGTGGACGGCGTCTTCTTGACAGGTGACATCTCCTTGGCAAACGACATCGTTCGCCATCTCAGGATACTCGATTCGGTCGTGGACAAACCCATCTATTTCGTCCTCGGCAACCACGATTTCTACGGTGGATCTTTCGAGAGAGTGAGGGGTGAAGTCGTTTCCCTTTGCAAGGACTCCAAGAACCTTCGGTATCTCACCAACGAAAGACACGTTTCGCTCACGGAGAACACTGCCGTGGTGGGCCACGACGGTTGGTACGATGCTTACTGGGGAGATGTCGCCCGTTCCAACATCGTCATGACGGACTGGCACAAGATCGAGGACTACGTCAATGCGGGTTCCACGGGACTTCCCTGGGCCCGTCTTCTACCGCTAGCGAACTTCTCCATTGGAAACATCGTCTCGATCTCCAGGAAGGCCTCGTTCGAGGCCGCAGAGCACGTGAGAGAAGTCGCATCTGCTGCTGCTCGCGATCATCGGATAGTGATCGTCCTCACGCATGTCCCGCCTTTTCCACAAGTGCATCGTCACAACGGGAAATCGGGTTCCGCCGCGGCGATGCCGTGGTACACTTCGAAGCTGATGGGCGACGCATTGACTGATGTCGCTGCAGCAAACCCTCAGACGAGGTTCGAGGTGTTCTGTGGCCACACCCACGGACAGTTCGACGATCAGATCGAGGAGAACTTGTTCTGTCACGTCGGCGGGGCGGAGTACGGAAATCCTCGCATGATTGGCACGATCCAGCTGCCTTGACAGGATCTGAACATCGAAGCCGCGTTGACTATAATGACGATGAGAGGCACATGAGAGTCGAAGTTTTCAACGATGGCGTCGCCATCAACGGTGACTGTACACAACAGGACGTCCTCGATGAGGTGAAGTCCAGAATGGGCGACAAGCTTTCCCACCTCGTCGTCACCGACCCTCCCTACGGAAACATCATCGATGAAGAATGGGACAAGTGGAACAAGGGTCAGAAGGCCTTCGTCGACTGGATGATGGGCTGGACCAATTCCTACACGGACCTTCTCGTGGACGGAGGGGCGTTCTATGTCTGGGGTGGCTACGGCGTGCCGGGATTCAGGCCGTTTTTCGAATATGCTGCACGTCTCGAGGGTGAGACACCTCTCCGCATGGCGAACATCATCACGTGGTCGAAGAAGAGGGCGTACGGAGTTCAACACAACTACCTCGCAACGCGGGAGGACGTACTCTACCTCGTGAAGGGAAACGTCAAGAAGCCTGCAGTCTTTAACGTGCCGTACCTCGAGACGAAGAGAGGCTACGCCGGCTACAACGCCAAATACCCGGCGAAGAGCGAGTTCTACCGTCGAACCAACGTGTGGATGGACACCACGGAGATCTTCAGCGGCAAGGTCCATCCGACACAGAAGCCGCTGAAGGTGTACGAGATTCCCATCGAGGCGAACACGAACCCGGGCGACTGGGTCCTCGATCCCTTCGCAGGATCCATGACTGCTGCCTTCGCCGCGAGGAAGCTGGACAGGCGCTGGATCTGCGTCGAGCGAGACACGAAGATGTTCGACGAGGCCGTCGAGGCACTGAGAAACGGCAAGAGGAAGCGATGAGCGGCACGATACGTCGGTGCAGGGCGTCGGAGCTTCTCGAGTCGCTCCAGACCGACTCTGTCGACATGATCTATACCGACCCACCGTTTGGGACGGGTGACATGCAGACAATGGCTCGCCGCAAACTCGGCAACATAGTCTCCAAAATACAATACTGTGATAAGTACGAAGATTATCTCGATTTCTTGGAGCCTCACCTGAGAGACATGCACAGGGTCCTCAAGGAGACAGGAACTCTCTACCTTCACCTGGACTGGCGCTGGGTCCACTATGCGAAGGTGATGTGCGACGAGATCTTCGGAATGGAGAACTTCCTCAACGACGTCGTGTGGTCGTATAACTTCGGCGGTCGCGGAAAGGACAAGTGGCCCACGAAGCATGACAACATCCTCGTCTACGTCAAGAAGAAGGGTCGACACACCTTCAACTGGGGCGACATCGATAGGGTGCCCTATGCAGCCCCGGAACTACAGTACGTCGGCCGGACTCGTGAGGAAGCCGAGAAGAGGATAATGGAGGGTCAGGTACCTACCGATGTCTGGTCGATGTCTATCGTCGGTACCGCCTCGAAGGAACGCTTGGGATATCCCAATCAGAAACCCGTGAAACTCGTGAAGAGGGCAGTGCTCGCATCCTCGAACGCCGGCGAGCTCGTCGTGGATCCTTTCGCAGGCAGCGGCACGACGGCCGACGCCGCCCTACAGACAGGTCGAAATTTCATCGTGTGCGACGAAAGTCAGCATGCAATCGACGTGATGAGGACCCGCTTCGGCTCGAACGAAAAGGTCGAGATCCAAGGATAGTTAACGACATGAACATCATCTCACCTAAGCGATTGCGTTCGGGTTCAAGAGTCGCGATCGTGGCACCTTCCGGTCCTATCATCACAGATGAGGTTCAGGCAGGCATAGACATCATCAGAGAGTGCGGACTCGAACCCGTTCTCGGTCCTTGCGTCAAGTCGTTGAAGACCACGGCAGCCCATGCTGCCTCCGTCAAGGACAGGGTCGACGAGCTCAACTGGGCCTTCTCGAATCCCAGCGTCGCAGGTGTGATCGGCGCGGTGGGCGGCGAGGGAAGTGCGGCGCTCCTTCCCTACCTCGACTACGACACGATTCGTGCATCTCGCAAGGCCTTCGTCGGGATGTCCGACCTCACCGCCATCAACACGGGCATCCTCTCGAAATCGGGTCTCATCAGCTTCAATGCCCAGACACCGTCGATAAGGCTCGACAAGGGGCGGAAGATCCGCGAGGCAGACTCTGAGTCCTTCAAGCTGACGCTGGAGCTGCTGAAGTCCGATCAGGTGTGGGGCTCTCGTCCCTTCGACTTCAATCCTCACTTTCCCAGGGTGGTGTCGCCGGGCTCCGCGGTCGGCATCGCCGTGGGAGGCAACATGGACACCTTCGTGCATCTCATCGGAACCCCATACATGCCAGATCCCGGTGGGAAGGTCTTGTTCATCGAGGACGTCCACAAGGGCGGCGAAGAGATCTCACGTGAGCTTCTCCATCTTCGCCTCGCAGGCTTCTACACGTGCCTCTCCGCCGTCGTGATCGGAGAGTTCGAGGACGTCGACTGCAGGACAGATCCCAAGGTGCCCTCCGTGGAGGACGTCATACTCGAATACTTCGGTGCAGGTGTTCCTTGCACGTACGGCTACAGCTTCTCACATGGTCCTCACACGAGCCCGATTCCCATCGGTGCCATCACTCACGTAGACGCGGATACCGGCGAGGTCTTCTTCGACTTCAAGATGATGTCATGAACAGAGTACTCCTCCTCAACGCAGATTGGTCGCCTCTCAACTTCGTGTCGGGCTTCAGAGCCCTCAACCTCATCTTCAAGGGACGTGCCGAGGTCATCTCGATGAGCGAGAGGCCAAGTCTGTGGAACGAGAGGGTGTCCTCACCCTCGAGGTCGTTCGAGATGCCTGCGACTCTTCGACTCCTCGAGAGAGTCAACAGGAAGTACACCGCGCCTCGCTTCAGGAAGTGGGTGTTGTTCAATCGTGACAACTGGCAGTGTCAGTACTGCGGCATCAAGCTCGACCAGAAGACGATCACGATCGACCACGTCATGCCGCGATCCAGAGGCGGACCGACTAACTGGAAGAACTGCGTCGCGTCGTGCAAGCGGTGCAACTGGAAGAAGGGGTCTCGGACGCTGTCGGAGGTCGGAATGCAGCTTCGAAAGAACCCGACAGATCCTAGCGTACTCCACTTCTGGGAGTACAATCCTCACCACACGTGGCATCCCGACTGGACTGCTTTCTTCGGAAGCGATACTTACCAGTCATGAGGATGACGATAGGACAACTACGCGAGACAGTGAGGAAGGTCTTCGGAGGATCACAGCCTGACGAGACCTATACCATGGAGCTCATGGACGATCCTGCCTTCGAAGAGGACAGCGTCTATGTCCCCAACTGGGCGAAGAAGAAGATCAGGGCATGGGCAAAGGACATGAAATTGTCCTCTAAGTGATTATGATTTACTCCTTGTCGGATACTTACGCAAAGGAGTCTATTCAACATGCATCTGAAGCTTCAAGAGCTGCAGCGAGTAGCGAAGAACACAATTAGAGAAGAGAAGAGCAGAACCGCACTTCGCGACGAGCTTTTCAGAGTATTTGGGCCTCCGGTGATGGTCTCAAGCAACTGCGAGAAAGTCGCAGAGGCCGCCATCGAACAACTCGACCTCCTCGAGTCCACGGGACGAGGAGTCAACCGCACCGCGATAAAGACCACCGTCCTCATCGAGGCGGCATCGAGCAAGTCCGTCGTCCTCCGCAAGGTCGCAGCCCGTCTCCTTCCAGAGAGACACGCAGCCAGGCTCCTCGAAGACGCAGCGTCTTCCGTGAGATGTGCCGCTGCACGCCGCCTCCCCCTCTCCCTCGTGAAGGAGGCCGTCAAGATGAATCCCGGTGACGATCAGCTTCGTTCGATCGCCCGTGAGAAGCGCCTCGCAGAAGGAGGACTTCCGACGCCGAAGACCCAGGACGAGCCCTTCGACATGTACGGCGACGGCCCGCTCGGCGACGCAGTCAAGTCTCCCGATCCCCTGAAGGACCTGCCCGACACTTGGTACGAGAGGCTCGCACACAAGCTGTGCAAGGAATACGGCACCAACCTGGAGGGACAGTGGGAAGAGATCCTCGCGACTCGGGTCTCCGCCTCGCACTACGCCACTTCAGGCGTGAAGGTGGACAGAGAGAAGCTTCTCAAGGCGATATACAAGTGCATCGAGGACCGCGACAAGGAGGTCCTCGGTGAAGGATCGCTGATGTCGATCGTCCGCCGGCTTCGGTCCGAGGCACACCTCGACGAGGCCGTGATGCCCGTCATCGAAGTACCAGCGAATCCCGTCGCAGACCTCCTCGAGGCGTCGCTCTCGTCCTCAGAGTACATCGAGAAGGCGGAGAAGATATTCTCCGTCCGCAAGTCGACGGTTCCAGCAGGCATCAAGAAGTATCGGATCGGCGAGGGCCGAAACTCCGAGACTCTCGTGCCCGTCAAGGCATCCGTTCCGGGTGGCTTCGATGCGAAAGCCGAGAAGGCTCTCGACGCTTATGTGTCGCATTGGAACAACCAGCAGTCGCTGCGTGGCGAACCGTACAGGATCACGTGGGGACCTCATCCCCTTGGCGTGGACCTCGTTGGCTTTAACTTGGAGCTGAAGTGATGACAAAGAGAAGGCTTTCAGAGACTCTCGAGATGGCGATCGTCGTCGAGCCGAACCTCGACATCATGACCGACAACATGGTCGCACAGTGGGGATCCACGCCCTATGCACAGCTCTCGGTGGCTCTCGTCCACCTCAAGTTCCTCGCGGCGGTGCACCAGAACCACCACTGGATCACGAAGGGTGATCCTTTCTACGGTGATCACCTCCTCTTTCAGCGCATCCACGAGGCGACAGTCGAGGACGTCGACACAGTCGCCGAGAAGTCGATCGGTCTCGGCTCCACCGCGTGTGTGGACCTCGTCCTCGTCACTTCACAGCTCATGAAACTCGTCCAGGGATACGGCATGACGTCGACCATCCCGCAGCCCACCGAGCTCGCGAAGCGGTCGTATCTCGCCGAGATGAACTTCTTGAAGGTGATGTCCCACCTCGCCGAGCTCCTTAAGGAGTGCGGCACGATGACGCGTGGCCTCGACAACATGCTACAGGGCATCGAGGACAAGCACGAAGGACACGTATATCTACTGAAGCAAAGGGTGCTACCGCAATGAAGATCACAACGACACAACTCCGCCGTATCATCAAAGAAGAACTGCAGAAGGTGCTGCTCGAGCACGAACAGTCGATCGTGCGGCGCGGCACTGAGCTATACCTCGTGGACGACGAGGGCAATGAGGAGTACTTCGACTCTGCTGAGAGCCCCGAATACTCGTGGCTCGAGGACGGGGAGGCGACTCCCTTTGAGGGCGGAAGCTCAGGCGGAAGTTACGGCCGTAGAGGGAGCCGGTGGTGACGATGAAACTCACAGCAACACAACTTCGCAGGATCATCAAAGAAGAAATGACTTCTATCACTGAGGTCATCAAGGACAAATACGGCGCGAGAGTCGACGAGACGCCGCTTCTCAGCCTCTTTGGTGTATCTTCTCTCGATGATATCGACGACGAGCAACTTGACCTCGTCGTGGCCGCAGCCCGAGCTGCCGAGACGCTACGCAAGAATCGTCGCGATGAGTACGTCGCGACGACTCCTCTGGGTCAGAGGCTCCAACCGGTGCCCGCGGAGCAGGCATTCGGTGCGACGAGGACGACTCCTGCAGAGGCAAAGAAGAACAAGCTCGTGAAGTTCTTCAGGGACGGCGACTTCTACTACGCCGAGACGGCCACAGGCATGCTGTGGAAGGCCGGCTTCGGTCAGAAATTCCAACCCACAGGCAAGGCGACTGCGGATTTCAAGGCAACAAGGAAGAAGTAAAGGACGACTACAATGAAGCTCACAGCAACACAACTACGCAAGATCATCAAGGAAGAAGTCGAGTCCATGATGCCTGCCGGAGGCAAGGATCCCCAGCGCTTCCTCCACGGTTTTGAGTCCGGTCACCCGATGGACGACGAGGGTTACATGGTGAAGTCTCGCATGTCAGACGTCAAGGACATGGCCGAGACCATCTGCGGTCTCATCGAGATGGGAGACCAGCTTCCTGCTTGGGTGCAGGACCTCGTGGCCTCTGCTCACACCGACCTGGAGCACGTCAAGGATTACCTTGAGGGTGACGAGAAGCTTCGTGCTTACGACAAGCCGTCGGTTTCGATGCCCGCTGCACCAATGGGCGAGTCTCGCAAGCGCAAGGCGAAGTCGTTGAAAGAGGGCCACGCTCGCATCACCCAAGAGGAGTTCGCGGCATGGAAGAGCGGCGATTGGGGCTTCGTTGCCGAACACGACGGCGGCGGTCCTCGTAGACGGTCGATGGACGTTATACCTGCCGACCCAGTCAAGCTTGTTGACTACATCATTCGCAACTACGAAGGACATTGCCCCGATTTGGGATGCGATGACGTGAGCGATCCGGTGTTCAAGGAGTACGTCGGCGACCAGCTTGCTGGAAAGGTGGACAGAACCACTCTACAGTCTGCTCTCGCGATGCTCTGATCTACTTCAACAGTCCCAACATCACGGAATCTCCCAGGTCACGCCATGCGTCGTCCTGGGATTTCTGTTTTCCGGTGTGGACCCTCAGCTCGAACACGTAGCCCGTCGGGGACCTCTTCGTCTCATAACGGGTACCCATCGTTGAGGAGACGGCGTCGTCCACTGCCTTGCCCACCTTGTAGCCGTCGTTCTTCGGAACGCAGAATCCGAGGTAGCCTTCAGGACGTCCATCGGTACCGCTCGCTGCTGCAGCGAACTCCCGTCGGTCCCAGGGAAGGTGCCAGGACTCGTCGTGATGGGTCAGAATATTCCCCGTCTCAACGTCGATTAGTTCTAAGCCCGATTTTCTGATCTTTCTTGCGTCGTCAACCAGGGCGTCGTACGCCTCGTTCAGTTCGTCGGCTGACTTGTAGTGTCCGCTGCAAGAAGGCAGTGTCGTGTATCCTAGGGAGTTGAGTCCCAGTGCCAAGAGACGCAGCGGAGCATCGAGCGTCGCCTCGAGGAACTTTGGCGTCAGCTCCTCCGAAGGCGATGTCCTGGGAGTGTGGTAGTACCACGCCTTGTGTTGTGGCGACATGTACCACTGCTTCGATGGCATGTCACCGTACTTCACGACGCCGACAGAGAACTTCACGTGGTCCTCTCACATCTCGTGGGTGCATCCGCACCCGCCTTCGACCTCGAGCATTCCGCATTCGTCGCACGTCGAGAGGCCCTCGTCCGTCACGTCGGCGCCCTCTGTCTTCATGCCGCAGCTGCATTCGCCCGAAGGTGCTCCGCATCCACAGTCCTCAGAACATCCACATCGACCGCCGACCGGCATCATTCCGCAGTGTGGACAGACGGAAACTTCGTCTCTCACACCGACGGGTGCGTCTCCTGCATAGCTTCCTATCGGGTCACCGAATCTCTCCTGAAGGATCTTCGCGATGTTTCGGACGTTTCTCATGTACCGTAAATATCGATTGTACTGCAGTTTGACCCATGTGTATGATGAACTTAGTCATGCAAGAAGACCGTCTATCGAAAATGCTGGAGCTTCGAGAGAAGTTCATGAAAGACCTCGCTGCTGCGAGGCCCGCCGTGTTGCAGAAGTGGCCCGTCGACATCACCTCGAAGGAGGGTCAGATCGCAGTGCGCGACAACGTCCTGAAGGGCGTCGAGGAGATGTTCGAGGCGCTTCAGCACCTGAAGAACTGGAAGCCGCATCGTGCGACAGAGGTGAAAGACTTCGATCAGGAGGCATTCCTCGAGGAGTACGTGGATGCGTTCAACTTCTTTCTCGCGGTGCCCATCATGCTGGGAATCACGGCGGATGAGCTGTTCGAAGCCTATCTCAAGAAGGACAAGATCATCAACGATCGAATCAAGAAGGACTATTGATGAACGACTGGTCGAAGCTGCACGAAGCCCTAGGGCGTCAGAAGGCCTTCTCAGACATCTTCTTCGATCCTGAGAAGCTGGACGACTGGCAGAAGCAAGAGCTTCTCAAGACGTTCGTTCTTGCACTTCACGCCGAAGCAAGCGGAATCGTTGAGGGCGTCAACTACAAGGATCATCGAGGTGTCAAGCATCCCGTCGACGTGCAGAAGATACTCTACAAGTCCGTCGACGCATACCGTTACATCCTCGCGATGTTGAACCTCTGGGGAATCGGCGCCTCCACTTTCGAGGCCGCCTTGTCGCAGAAGGACGACTTCCTCCACTACAGGCACGAGCTTTCCACAAAGAAGTGGGCCGGACAGCCTGTCGCCCTGTTCGACATGGACGACGTCCTCGCCGAGTTCAGGTCTTCATTCTGTGGATGGGTGACCGAAACGACGGGTTGCTTTCTCGATCCCAAGAGCAAACAGTATTATGCCACAGAAGAACTGAAGAAGAGCGGACTCAACAACGAGGTCCTCTTCAAGACCTTCATCGACACACACGGATTTCTCCTGCTCGAACGCAACGAAAAGTACACGGGTCTCCTGAGGCACCTCAAGGACAGAGGATACTGGATCCAGATCGTCACTGCACGTCCTGCCTCCAATCTCACCGCCTTCTACGACACGTACTCCTGGCTTTCGAGGCACGACATCGCGGCCGACGGCGTGACATTCACGCCTGAGAAATACGTGTGGCTCACCGACCAACCCTACTACTCCACCGGCAAGTATTTCGCCGTCGATGATTCTGCGAAGCACGCAGCGGAATACGCGAAACACGGAGTGCCTGTGATCGTTCCCGAAAAGACTTACAACGCCGAGGTCGAGGGAATGAAGAACGTCGTGTATGTCCCAGAGGGCAGCGACCCCATCAGTTTCGTCGATTACGTCATTTGACGTCCCGACGATGCAAAGAAACGACTTGTCTGTTTAGGATACAAGAGTCTGCATCAATTCAAACACAGAGGTAAGAATGCCCATCAATCGTGATCTTCAACCCATTGAGCTTCCCATGGTCCTCAAGTTCGGTCAAGAACCGAAGACCCAGTTCCACAACAACCTCGATGCCCTCAAGGTGGAGCTAGTCGACGCTCCCACGCGTCAGCAGGCCTGGAACGTCGCGTGGCACTACGTCAAGGCGACGTGGGCAGACCGCCCGGACATCGATCCCACCAGCGGCGTCACCCAGCGTGAGCTGTCGAAGAACCTCGAGGACGTGTTCGGCGGCCGCACGCTTCCCGCTCCCATGGAGTGCCTCGGCTTCACTTTCCGTCTCAGCGGCCTCTCGTTTCAGGAGGTGACACACATCATCCGCCATCGTGCCGGCACCTTCGCCGCCCAGTGCACGGGCGACCGTGACCTCCGAGACGACGACGCTGTGATTCCCGAGCCCGTCCAGAACTCTCCTGAGTTCCACGCTCGATGGAAGAAGCTCGTCGAGGACTCGAAGCAGCTCTATGCCGACATGACGGATTCGAAGGTCGTGTCGATGATGGATGCCCGACTCATCCTCCCGAAGTGCATGACGTCGTTCTACTACATGCGCCTCCCACTCAAGGAGCTCATCGGCTTCATCTACCAGCGAATGGACACCCAGATCCAGCCGGCTGCCGACAACCTCCTCGCGTCTCGCATGGCAGTCGAGGTGGCGAAGGTGATCCCCGAGTTCACGTCCGTGATCGACTTCAACAAGCCCGACATGCACTACATCAAGACCTTCCGCGTCAAGGAAGGTGACAAGTTCGTGTCGCGAGGCACGAACCTCTACTGGCCCATCCCGAAGAACGACACGTTCGAGTTCCATCCACAGGACACGATCTATCAGTCGACCCGCGAGGACATCAACGGCACCCACGGCAACGGACCACAGAAGCGATTCACCGAGCTGTGGAACGCAGACATGACAGACTGGAATGCCATCAAGAGGCAGCACAACGATTGGAAGGTAGGTAAGTAACTAAGTACTTTAGTACTTGCTTAGATACGTATAGCCATGAAACAATCGAAGATCTCGGTGGACGAAGAGACTCACAAAGCGCTGAAGGTGTATTGTGCTCAACATGGATTACTGATGAGTCAATTCGTCGCCGAGATCATTCGAGAGAGGATTGGCGATGAAAGAGAAAATCTGCTCGCAGTGCAAGACGATATTCGTGCCAAAGAATCCGCTTAGCAACAAATCTGGCTTCTTCTTTTGCTCGAAAGAGTGCATCTACCTTGCCCAGAAGAAAGGCGGTATCACATACGAGCTTCGTCGAAAGAAGAGTTTAGAGAAGCACGGGACAGACTTTCCAATGTCTTGCGATGAGATAAAAGAAAAACGCAAAAATAACAACATTAGAAAGTATGGTGTTGCTAGCACATTTGAGCTTGACTCAACCAAAGAGAAGTCGAAGAAGACTACTCGCGAGCGTTATGGAGTCGATGTTTACTCTCAGACGGAAGAGTTTAGGGCCAAGATCGAAGAGACAAATTTGAAGAGATACGGCTATAAGTCTCCGATTGAAAATCCCGAAGTGCTTGCCCGGCGGCGCCAAACGATGACTGATAGATGGGGTGGCCCATCGACTTTCGAATCTCCTATTCTACGATCTCGAGCAGAAGAAACTTGTGTCGAAAAGTTTGGAGTGCACAACATCGTCTTATCGCCAGCGTTTATCTCTTCTTCTATGGACAAGAAGCTGCTCAAGACGCATGGAAAAACTTGGCAACAGTACGTCGATGATCTACCTGAATTTCAGGACTATAGAAGAAGAGTTGATCATTTCACTCGTATGCAACCGATAGATCAACTCGACAACCACGATAAGCGAGGTGAGTATCACCTAGATCACAAGTTCTCTGTTGCCGAAGGCTTTAGGCAAGGCCTGCCACCAGAAGTCATTGGTGACATTTCTAACTTAGAATTCATTCCTGCAGTTGACAACGTGCGTAAACAGTCACGTTGTTCAATTGATAAAGACATGCTACTATTGGAATACACAACTAGAAAGGCAAATCAAAGATGAATCGCAAAAAGATGTACCTCGCCGCAGGCTGGTTCAACCCCGTTCAAGACGCCGAGCTCACCAGACTCGAACAAATCATGGAGGCACGTAAGGACTGGATTGACATGGCGTCTCCACGACGAATCTTCATTTGCCCACCAAATGCTTCCCGTGAGGTTCAGGATGCGACTTATCAGGGTAATTTGAAACACATCCGCGAATCTGACTTCCTTGTCGTCAACACTCGCGATAAGGACTTGGGCACTATCATGGAGTGCGGATATGCAACAGCCTTCGACAAGCACATCATCTACTTCTGCGCCGGACTCCCAGCTGGAGCAAAATTCAACCTCATGTTGAGTAGATCAGGTGCACGCGTGTGTACTTCATTCGAAGAGCTCGAGGATTATCTCGATCGCAGCAAGGCCGCAGGAAAGATGCTCTACGAACCGTACGACAAGGAAATTGAGTGAGATAGCTTCGGCTCGGGCGGCTGTGAAAATGGCCGCCCGAGCCGTTTATGATGGAGGTACAATGAAGTTCTACATCACGGGCCAAAACGGGCTGATCTCACGCAACCTCAAGGTCGTCCTCGAGTCTCGTAAGCACGAGGTCGTCACTGACGGTGAGCTCTTCTCCGACGCAGCAGAACCCAAGAAGGTTCCGAAGACGGGGGAGGCATGCATCTGGCAGAACTCAGAAGATGCATGGTACAACGTTCTCTACGGTAACGACATCGACGTCGTCGTGCACAATGCGGCCGTCGTAGGTACAGACGTCGTCGCGCTCGATCCTCAGGAAGCTGTGCTTTCCAACGTGCAAGGCACCTACAACATCGTCCGGGCTGCGAACAGGGCCAAGGCGGCTGTCTGCTACCTCGGCACGACGGTGATCTACGATACTCCGAAATACCAGGACGAGTGGATCACGGAAGCCTCTGACAAGTGCCCGCGGACATATTACGGCGTCCAGAAGCTCGCGGCCGAGCAGATCGTCACCGCGATGGCGAATCGATGGACGATCGTGCGTCCCCTCTTCGCCTTCGGAGGTCTCGGTGACATGAACTCCCTCATCGCGAAGTCGATCTATGCCTCCCTGAAAGGTCGACCTTCGATCGACATGTTCCTCGATCCCACCAAGGTGAAGGACTACCTCCACGTGTCGGACTTCTGCAAGGCGATCGAGGTCGTGTGCCGAGATCCCATGGGTCAGGGATGGGGAACCGACTGGAACGTTGCGGCGGAGACTGCCCGTCCCGCGTCCGAGGTCGTGTCCGAAGTCGATGCCCACCTCCCTGGCACGAGCGGACGGCTGGTGTGGCATCCCAAGACGGACTACCTCGGTAACCACCGATTGTCCTCTCAGAAAATCAGGGAAAAGCTTGGGTGGAAACCAGAACTTGATTTGTCGCAGGGTATTCGAGAGACCCTGGAGTGGATCAGGGGATCCGAGGACTACAACCCGCTGAAGTACCTCGACGAGGCAGCCGCAAAGAAAGTGGACCTGCTGCAGCACTTTCCGGCCTGACGGAATATTTATTTGCATTTCTTTCGATCAAAAGGAAAAACGCATGAAGATCACAGTCAGTCAGCTTCGCAGAATCATCAAGGAAGAAGTGCAGAAGGTCGCCCTCCGCGAAGGAACCGACGTCAGTGCACAGATCGTCAAGAGGGTATTGGCCAACGCAGGGTTCGTCAAGGCCTTTAAGACAGGCAATGCATACGGCGCTGCCGTTGAAGCCTGGTCGTATCTTCGTGGTCTCCCAGGCGTCATGTATCCCCCTAAAGAGACCGATCCAATCGTCGACAGGATGGCGGACTGGATCTCCCAGGGAGCGACCGAGGCCAACATGACCTCCGCGGTCCTCGAATACATAGACTCTTTCTCTTCGGCCCCGAGAGAGTGGGTTGTTGCCCTCAGCGGACACATACTTCCGCCGTCTTATTCTGGCCTTTCTGCGAAGGAGTGGGACAAGACCAAGAAGACCTTCGATGCAATTGCTGCGAAAAATGGCATCAAGTTCAAGCTCGTGGGTGCTTCGAGCGCCAACCCCGGCTACAATTCGTCTCGTGCCTTCGCTTCAGAGGAGGAGGCACAAGCCATCGTCGATCAGCTCGAAGCTGCTGGCATAGAGGCAGAGACGCTGGCTGTGGACAAGGGCTACCGGGTCTGAAATAGACCTCTGACAGATCGTTGCGACTTCGGGCTCCTCTGTGGAGCCCGAATCGTTTTCGAAAATCCGAGTGTAAACGGGCTTCCTCACGTGTTATGGTTGGTGTAACATGTCAAATCGTCCCGTCGATCTGATTCGCCCTCCCCAGAAGTTCGTTTCCTTCCACAATCACAGCGGATTTTCGACATTCGACGGCCTCGGGTATCCCGAGGATCACGTGAAGTTCGTGACCTCCGAGTCGCAAGGGCAGGACGCGTGGGCCCTCACCGACCACGGCAACGGCAACGGTCTCGCCCATGCACATTCTGCGGCAAAGAAGCTGCAGAAGAAGGGCGTGAAGTACAGACAGCTCTACGGCGTGGAGTTCTACTTTGTTACTTCGCTCGCACAGTGGAAGCTCGACTACGAAGCACACAAGCAGTCGATCAAGGACGCGAAGACCGCGGCCGAAGCTGAGAAGAAGGCGAAGGTCCGGACGGACGTCGACGCAGACGAGGTCGCAGAGGAAGAGGAGGCGGGAGGCCACGTCGTCGAGGACGAGGCAGAGACCAAGTCGGACGACTACAAGGAGAAGCCCGACTGGCAGCGTCGATACCACCTTGTCGCGGTCGCCCAGACAGCCGAGGGTCTCGCGAACATCAACCGCCTCGTGAAGGCGTCTTTCAAGGACGGCTTCTACCGCTATCCTCGCATCGACTTCGACCTCCTCCGAAAGTGGGGTAAGGGCATCATCTGGTCGACGGCGTGCCTCGGCGGCATCTACAGCGGCACGATCCTCCGCGGCGAGGCGTACGGTAAGACATCCGATCAGATCATCAGTGAGCTGCAGAACCTCACCGACAGGTTCACCGACGCGGTCGGTCGTGACAACTTCTTCCTCGAGCTACAGTTCAACAAGCTGCCGAAGCAGCACGTGGTGAACAAGTACCTCATCGACCTGTCTCGACGAAGCGGCGTGAAGCTGATCGCCACCTGCGATGCCCACTATCCCGATCCCTCCAAATGGCAGGCCCGCGAGCTCTACAAGAAGCTCGGCTGGATGGGTGCGAAGCTGGATCAGACGGCGCTGCCCAAGTTCGAGGACCTGAAGTGCGAGCTGTATCCCAAGAACGCCACCCAGATGTGGGACGAGTTCAAGTCGTCGTACGACTCCTACGACTTCTACCGAGGTGCTGAGGAGGAGGTCCGCGACGCGATCGAGCGGACCCACGACCTCGCTTGGCAGAACTGCGAGGACACCTGGGTCGATGTCAAGGCGAAGCTCCCGAAGCTCGACACTCCTGAGAGGACCGCATTCCAGCAGCTCACCGACCTCGTCAAGGAGGGACTCGTCCGCGAGGGAATGGTGGACAAGCCCGAGTACGTCGAACGAGCGAAGTCCGAGCTGTCCGACATCAAGTACCTGGGTCATGCCTCGTACTTCGTGACAATGTACAAGATCTTCAAGCGTGCCGAGACGCGGACCCTCTTCGGACCCGGACGTGGCAGCGGTCCCGGTTCTCTCGTCAACTACCTCCTCGGCATCACCCAGATCGATCCGATTCCGTACGGTCTCCTGTGGAGCCGATTCCTCGGTCGGCACCGTTGTCTTCAGAAAGACTCACTTGTCTTGACAGAAAATGGAGTCAAGCCCATCAAAGACCTCGGCCTTGGAGAGAAGGTCCTCACGCATGGCGGTACTTATGAGTCTGTCATCGACAAGGAAGATGATGTAGGACATGACATCAATGCTGTCATCAAGACTTCGAGAGAGAATTTCTCATGCTCGCCAAACCATCGCTGGCTCGTCCGTCGCGCTGGCGAAGTGAAAGAAGTTATGACGACCGACCTCAAGAAGGGCGACAAGCTGCTCTTCGTCAAGAAGAAGTCTCCGTGACATGATACGTATCCCAGTGAATCATAACGGAGAAGATTCATGGGAAACACAAGCACGAAATCTCTCACATGCAAACATTGCAACAAGGACTTCGTTGTCACCTTCACCCATACACAGGGAGGCTTCAGTTCTTGCAACAAGAAGTACTGCTCGAAAGAATGCAAAGGTGCAAAAAGGAGAGAAAAGTCAATTTCATCAATGACGCTCAAGTGCAACTACTGTGAAAGAGACTACACGTTACCGCCCAGTTTAGCGAAACAATCGAAGTATTGCTCGAGAGCATGCCAAAATCGGTCGTATGCTAAGTCAAGCGAAAAAGAGCGCGTCACTCTGATTTGCAGTTCATGTGGCGCAAATTTCGAAGTAATCGAAGGCAGCAACCGTAAATACTGTTCACTCCCATGTGCCAGGGATGCAAGTCGAACTGCAACAAGAGTGATAGTCCCATGTAAAGTCTGCGGTAGTAATTTTGAAAAGTACACTACGTCTGTGGTAAGATTTTGTGGACGCAAGTGTCAGTATGCAGCTCAATCAAGCGGAGAGATCAAACTCTATTCTAGGGGTCGATCTGGCGTTCGTTCTGACTTAGGAATCTACTTCAGAAGTTCGCTCGAGGCTGACTACTTTCGTTACTGCAATCATGTAGGAATTGAAGTTCATTACGAACACAAGACCTTCTCCGTAAAAGTCGCTGAAACAGAAGTAAGCTACACACCGGACTTCTTTCATCCAGATACTAACGAGTATGTAGAGCTGAAAGCAGGAAGAAGAGATCATGCCTTTGAGAAGAATTTGCTTGCTCTCGAAGTGCTAAAGGCAGACGGATTGAACATTCGTGTGCTCTATATGAAAGATTTCTATAACAGCCTAAAGACTCAGGAGTTGTTTGATGTCATTCCAAATCTCGAATTCAGAAACTACAAAGGAACAAAAAATCTTGTTGTCAACTCTCGAGTTTGAAGAAGTAGAGATCGAAGAAGTCATCTTTAGCGACAAAGCTGAAGAATACGTCGACATCGAGGTTGCTAATGATCATACGTTTTTTGTGTCAACAGTAGGCAAGGACTTTGCACTGACACACAATACTTCGTGGCCCGATATCGACTCTGATGCTGCAGATCGAGACGTGTTGATCGAGGAAGCTCGAAATCTCTTCGGTGAGGACGCGGTCATTCCCGTGTCCAACTTCAACACCCTGAAGCTGAAGTCCCTCGTCAAGGACATCTCAAAAATCTACGGCATTCCGTTCGAGGAGGTGAATGAGGTGACAGGCCCGCTCCAAGCGGAGGTCGAGCCTCTCGCCCGGGACGAGGACCAGGAGAAGTCCGTCTTCGTCCTGAAGCACGAGGACTGTATGAGGTTCTCTCCGAAGTACAAGGCCTTCATGGAGAAGTACCCGGAGGTCGAGGACCACATCAGCACGCTCTTCATGCAGAACCGATCCGTGGGCCGTCACGCCGGCGGCGTCCTCGTCGCCGATCCCGAGGAGTTGTCCGCCACGATGCCCATCATCGGCGTCCGCGGCGAGCTTCAGACTCCGTGGACCGAGGGCATGAACTTCCGCAACCTCGAGGACAACGGCTTCCTCAAGTTCGACTTCCTGGGACTCACCCTCCTCAAGGACGTCGAGAACTGCATCCGACGCATCCTCGTGAAGCAGGGCAATCCCGATCCGACGTTCCTCGACGTCAAGGCGTTCTTCGACAAGCACCTCAACTGTCGATACGTGAAGCAGGACGACCCCGCGGTGTGGAAGCACGTGTACCAGGAAGGTCGCTTCGTCGGCGTCTTCCAGTTCACTGCCAGCGGAGCCCGGAAGTTCTGCATGCAGGCGAATCCCAACACGATCGACGAGCTCGCGGCGATCACTGCCATCTACCGACCCGGTCCCCTCAAGGCGAACGTCCACAATATGTACGTCGACGCCGGTAAGAACATCGAGGGCATCAAGTACGACCATCCGCTCATCGAGAAGGTGCTCGGTGTGACCCGCGGCTTCATCGCCTTCCAGGAACAGTTCATGAGCCTCGCCGTGGAGCTCGGCGGTTTCTCACCGGGCGAGTCCGACCAGATGAGGAAGACGCTCGTGAAGAAGTCACTCGACACACTCGACAAGAAGTCGGGCGAGAAGGTGATGCTCCGCGAGAAGTTCGTGAAGGGCGCCAAAGAAATCCACGGAATCTCGGAAGACATCACCAATGCGCTGTTCGACAAGATCGAGTTCTTCTCGCTCTACGGCTTCAACAAGTCCCACTCCGTGTCCTATGCCATCGACTCCTACTACGCGGCATGGCTCCACACCCACTACGAGAAGGACTGGCTCGCCACGATCCTGCAGTCTGCCTCGTCCAATCCCAAGGAGCTCTCCAAGGTGATCTCCGAGGTGAAGGCATTGGGATACAGCTTCTCGAAGCACGACGTCAACTACTCGGGCAAGCAGTGGGACTTCTCCGACGAGGCCAACGCCTTCGTTCCGCCCCTCGGTTCGGTGAAGGGCATCGGAAACGCCGCCGTCGAGGAGATCATGGTCAACCGACCGTATAAGGACCTCAAGGGGATGCTGTACGACGACGCCGGCGAATGGAGACACAGCAAGGTGAACAAGACGGTGCTCTCCGCCCTGTGTCAGATCGAAGGCCTAGAGTCCCTCGAGGACTTCCAGTACGGCCGCATCGCGAATCATCGGCAGCTCCTCCTCGCACTCACCGAGGAAAAGAACTACGAGACCCTCCGAAAGGGCCTCTACGGTCTCACTGCATCGCAACTGAAGAAGAAGGCGAAGGCCGGTGAACCCGTGATTCCCATCGTCGACTTCCTCCTCGAGGAGCTCGCAGAAACGGAGGACTGGACTCGTGACGAGAAGATCAACCTACGCTTCGACCTCACGTCCACGATCGACGCAGACCTCCTCTTTCCACCCGAGATCATGGAGAAGGTCGCGTCGAAGGAAGTGCCTCGCCTCCACGACATCCCGCCGGGCACGGAGGGCATCGGCTGGTTCTGCATGGCGTCCGCCGAGCTGAAGAAGACGAAGAACGGAAAGTCGTTCTATCGTTGTAAAGCGATGGACGACGAGTTTAGGATCGCGTGGATTCGAGTATGGGGCACGCCGCAGGAGGAGATCAAACCCTACACCCTGTGGGTAGGCAAGGCACAACACGATCCTCAGTGGGGCTTCTCGACTTCGATCTTCAAGATGAGGCAGATGGCATGAACATTCCGATCAAATACGTCATTCTAGAGGGACCGGACTGCAGCGGCAAGACTTCGCTCTATTCAGCCCTGCACAAGGAAACGAAGTTCAAGTACAACATTCAAGACCGGTCCTTCCTCTCGATGCTGTGCTATGCGCGTCTCTACGGACGGCCTGAGGCGGAGCATCGAGCTGCCCTCCGCGAAGAGCTCTGTGATCTCAACAACTTCCTCGTCGTCCTGATGCCTCCTGTCAACGTCGTCCTCGAGAGACTACGCTCACGAGGCGACGAGTTCCAGGACGACGCTTCGCTCTTGAAACTCTACAGGATCTTCCAGGAAGAGGTCTCGAAGATCATCGCACTTCCCAACGTCCTCGTCCTCTCGAGGGACGCTTCCCTGTCGGACCAGGCACGAGAAGTCAGCAGGGACATCCAGGAATATTCGGAACAATCTCCGGGGGTGTTTGGTCACACGATTAGACACTGTACTTTCCTGTCAAAGGACCAAGAGGTGCAGGCACGCGTGGAGTTCGACGTCCCACCTCAGTACACGGATCCCTCCATCCTCAACGATCCCCACGAAGGCGAGTACTTCTTGGACATCCTCAAGTCGTGCGAGGAAGTGATCCACGACGAGATGTCAGGGAAAAATCCCTATGGAGCGCCACAAGGACTCGACTCGAGGCGGTTCTACTACCACAGCGACACGTGCATCTCTTCGATACACTTCTTGCCTCGTGATGGCGACCTCAAGGTCATCAGTCTTCTGAGGAGCACGGACTCCGTGAAGAACGGTACACTCGACCTTCGATTCCTTGCCCACCTTTCCACCGAAATTCCTCGGACCTTCGGCTGGGCTGTCAACTCAGTGAGACTCGTCGTTCAGTTCGACAGCCTCCACGTGCGTCGTGATGCTGTATAATGCTGGATCATGGCGAGTGTATTGATCACAGGCGTGGCAGGCCTACTAGGAAGTCATTTCTCGAGACACCTTCTCGACCGCGGTCACACGGTGACGGGCATCGACGACTTGAGTGGTGGTTATAGAGAGAACCTCGACGAACGACTCGATTTCTTGGAGGTGAACCTCGTCGATTCGTCCGCGGTCGACGAGGCATTTCGGACACGAAGACCCCAGTACGTCTATCACTTCGCTGCCTATGCTGCGGTGGGGCTCAGTCCCTTCATCAGGAGCTTCAACTACTCGAACAACGTGGTGGGGTCTGCAAACGTGATCAATGCGTGCGTCAATCACGACTCGAAGAAGATTGTCTTCACGTCGTCCATGGACGTCTACGGAAGCCATCATCACCCGCCCTACGTCGAGGACTTTGTGCCGATGCCTGAAGATCCCTACGGCATCGCAAAGTATGCTGTGGAGTTGGACCTGAAGCAGGCCCACAGGCTCTTCGGTCTCAACTACACTGTCGTGCGTCCGCACAACGTCTTTGGAGTACACCAGAATATCTGGGACAAATACAGGAATGTGTTAGGCATCTGGATTAGACAGACATTGTCGGGTCAGCCCATCACAGTCTTCGGTGATGGCTCACAGACGCGGTCGTTCTCAGACATCAAGTACTACATGGCGCCCTTTGAGACCTTGATGAATGCCGGCGACGGTGAGACGTACAACATGGGTGCCGATTCACACATGACGATCGCCGATGCGGCTTCTCGATTCCGACGCGTCGCGGCCAAATTGGGACACGACGTGGCGATAGTCCACCTCGAGCCTCGTGACGAGGTGCAGCACGCCTACTGCGACCACACAAAGGCGAAGAGAGACCTGGGATTCGTAGACGACACAGACTTTGAGGACCTCGTCGAGAAGATGTTCGTCTGGGCGAAGGAGCAGCCGCCACGTCCCGTCAAGATGATGAAATACGAGGTCGCCAAGGGAATGTATGACTTCTGGAAGAAGTGAAGAATACTTAGACGCATGACTCTCAACGAACTCCGTCGAATGATTCGTGCCTCTGTCAAGAGGCAAATCGCCGAAGCCGCGAAGGCTGCTGCCTCCCCGCCCGACAGCTTCATGAAGTTTCGTAATGTGTTCTCTGCAGCACTCACGGCCGCAGGGGCCCCGGAAGACCTCGTCGACGAGGCTTCAGATACTTCTTACGAGGGCGGTCCGGTTTTCGGAGCGATGTGGGACGCTTGGTCAAACATCGAGTCAGAGATGAGGGGCATCAAGGACCCCGTCGACAGAAGGGACGAATGGCTCAGCATGGTCGAGTACTACGTCCACGATGCCGTCCTTGACATGGTAGGTGGATTCCTCAATCCGATGAACTATGAACCCGGCCGCAGAGTGAAGAAGATCGACGCGGGCGCTCTCGCAAAGAAGGTCGTCGCCGTCATGAAGGGCGGGGAGGTCACTGCGGCACCTCCTTCACCCACCGACAAGATGGCCGTCGCTTCCGCGATCAAGAAAGACCTTGAGTCTGAGGGATCAAAGGTCACCATCGAAGAGCTGAGCAAGACTTCTGTCAACGTCAGGGTCCTGGTGCCATCGAAACAGCTCGCCATGCTGGATCAGATTGCCTTGTACTGCGACGAGGTGATGAAGAAGCTGGGATTCGAGTCCTCACTCAAGGGAGAACTCACTAGTGAAGATGAGGGTGTCATGATCGATTACGAGGGCGACCGCCTCAAGGCTTTTTTGACCACCGATCCCAAAGGTGTCGAAATCGTGATCAAGACGAGGTGAACTCTTGAAGGCATGCGTCCTATAATGGACGCATGACTAAGGTTCTCATCACAGGTGCTGCGGGATTCATCGGCAGCAACCTGACGAAGAAATGCCTCGAATCAGGCTGGGATGTCTTCGGCGTGGACGACATGAGCAACGGCCACGAAGAGTTTCTCGACTCTCGATTCGTCGAATCAGACAACTTCCTGGTAAGCGACTTCTCGGCACCGAACGTGCTTCATGCTGTCGTCTCAGGGCAATTCGACGCCGTCGTTCACTTGGCCGCTGTGCCTCGTGTGAGCTATTCCGTGGAGTTTCCTCTTGAGACACACGAGACGAATGTGACGAAGACGTTGCGCCTCATGCAGGCCTGCCGCGGCAACGCGAGACGGTTCGTCTTCGCATCATCGAGTTCTGTATATGGCGGTGCAGACTTCATGCCGACTCCGACGACGTATCCCAAGGATCCAAAGTCACCTTACGCACTCCAGAAGTCGATCATCGAAGACTACATGAAGGTCTACTACAACCTCTACGGTCTTGATTCCGTCGCCCTTCGCTTCTTCAACGTCTTCGGACCCAATCAGCTAGGAAATTCGCCTTATTCGACCGCGGTCTCGGCATGGTTGACTGCGATCAAGAAGGGCGACTCCATGCGATCGGACGGAGACGGCTCGCAGACACGGGACATGTGCTACGTCGACAACGTCGTCGATGCTTGCATGAGAGCAGTCGAGCACGTCGGTCCATTGGCCGCAGAACCTCTCAACGTGGCCTGCGGCGACAGGACATCAAACGCAGAGGTGCTCGGAAAACTCCAGGAAGTCTATCCTTATGCCCAGCACCACACAGCTCCGTGGCGTGCTGGAGACGTGATGCACACACAGGCAGACATATCGAAGACCACAGCGGTTCTCGGTTACGTTCCGCTTGTTCGGTTTTGGGACGGACTCGATCGAACCATCGAGTGGTATGAGAAGTCTTGGGACAAGATCAAGGACATGTGAGGTAAGAGAATGTTGAGCAATCCTGAGTTCATCGTTTACACTGGGCCGATGTTTGGGTCGAAGACGTCGCGACTCCTTTCAACTCTCGAGAAATACAAGTATCAACACAAGAAAGTCGTCGTCTTCAAGCCGCTGATCGACGACAGATACAGTCCTAGTGAGGTCGTCACCCACGGTGGCTGGAAGGTTCCCGCTGTGTGCATCAAGTCGGGTGCGGACATCCTCGAGCATCTCACGAACCTCGACGAGAATCCTCACGTCATCGCGGTCGACGAGGCCTTCATGATTCCAGGCATCGCAGAGTCCCTCATCTGGCTCTACAAGAGCGGTTTCACCATCGTCGTCTCCTCGCTCGAAATGTCTTACTCGGGCAAGCCTTTTCACGAGATCGAGAAGATGCTCGTGTGGTCGACTCACGTCGAGAAATGCACTGCTGTGTGCACAGTCTGCGGCAGGGACGCCCACTACACACACAAGAAGCAGACAAACGGCGAAGAGATCGAGGTGGGAGGTGCAGAGCTCTATGAGCCGAGATGCTACTCGCATCACATCTCGATCGACCTGCGTCCTAAGATCCACGAGAACTGACATGCGTAGACCGTCCTGGCACGAATCCTGGATGTCGATCGCTCGAACCGTGGCCGAGAGGTCCTACGATCCTCGTCTCAAGGTGGGAGCGATCGTCGTCTCAGACGACAACACTCGTCTCCTCTCACTGGGATACAACGGAAACTACAGGGGAGGACCTAACGTTCCCGATTCGGCGGACCCAGGACAGAGTGGTTTCATACATGCTGAAGTGAATGCACTCGTCAAGTGTGACTACAACTTCAATCGCAAGAAGATCATGTACCTCACGCACTCACCTTGCGTGCAGTGCGCAAAGCTTATCGTGAATGCCGACATCTCAGAGGTCGTCTATGACGAAGAGTACAGGGATCTCAACGGCATCAAGATCCTCCAATCTTGTGACGTAGTCGTCAATAGATACGCCGACGTGATATTTACAGGTTAGCCATGAAAAAACTCGAAGAGGCCGACATCATACGAATCATGAGAGAGGAATGGAACGCAAAGGTTGCTGCCCTCTCGGAAACAGTTGACGCTGTCATGAAGGGCAAGGTCGACGGCGAGGAAAAGACGCTGATCGATACAGACCTGAAGCTGCGCCACAAGAAAACGCAGTTTCTCTACACCGTCATGTCTGTCGGCCCTCGCGACGTGATCCTGAAGACGCCCGAAGGAAAGCAGTTTCTCGTGAACAAAGAAGACCTGGAGAAGAACTATGAAATCGATTGACAAGAAGCATCCTCTCGCCGGCATCGACGTCGACGGTATCATCAAGAGAACCATCCAGTCACATCTCGTCAAGGAGACTGCGAAGCTACCCTCCGACGAGTCTTTGAACGAGTCATACGTTGCCGAGCCGAAGCAGTTCAAGCAGGTCTCGGAATTCGTCTCCCAGAAGACGAAGTCAGCGCACATCGAGAAGTACAAGAACTACGTCGAGTCCCTCAACAAGGTGTCGGCGGAGCTCGACACTGCAGAGAGATCGGACGTCAATCATCGCCACTCTCAGTTTAGGACGCTGAAGCTCGACGAGACGTGGAACCTCAACGCCGTGTGGCTCCACGAGCTGTACTTCGCAAACTGCTTCGATCCGCACAGCGAGGTGGTGATGGATTCTCTCGCCTTCCTCAGGCTACAGCGTGACTTCGGGACGTTCGACGACTGGCAGAGGGATTTCATGGCGTGTGCCCTCGCATCACGTGGCGGTTGGGCAGTCTGTGGCTACCACCTCTTCCTGAAGAAGTACGTCAACTTCATGATAGACGACCATGCAGGCAGCGTCCCGATGGGCTTCTATCCCCTCGTCGTCGTCGACATGTGGGAGCACGCGTACTACAAGGACTATCTCAATGATCCCAAGTCCTACCTCATTTCGCAGATGAGAGAGTTCAACTGGTCGGTCATTGAGGACCGCTTCAAGAAGGCAGAAGCGATGGCCCAGGTGGTGAAGTGATGACTTCCCTGCTGAAGGAGCTGGCTCGATCCCTTCGAAGAGGAAGCACCTCAAGAATCGTCGAGGCTGCTGAGCCTGAGAAAGAGAAGGGTGAGGACTCTCTCGATGCTCAGATCGACAAGTATCTGTCGGAGTACGAGGCAGAGGCAAAGAATGCGAAGAACGAAGGCCTCAACTTTCGTATGATGACGAGGAGATTCCTCGTCGAGGCTGACGAGGAAGAAGACGAGAAAGAGGACGACAAAGACGAAGAGAAGGGAGACGAGGAGAAGGAGGACGCAGAGCCAGAGAAGCTCTCCTCCGACGACATCGACGTCGGATCTTTCGTCACTGACGTGATGCGCCTCGTCGACAACTACGACAACCTCCTCGAGATCCGCAACACGATCCTCCGCAGGGCGTCCAATTACCTCGCAAAGAACTACGACAAGTCTGCAGTGGAGACGTTCAAGGAGGAACTACTCGAGTCCTACGGCGTCGAGATCGGAGTCTCGCAGTCTGAGAAGGAAGACGAGACGGAGTTCCAGGCACCGAAGGCCGCGGCCGCAGGCCCAGCCGGCGGAGGCGGTGCATGAGACACGACCTCTTCTTCGGAAGGAAGAGTGTTCACGTGAAATTGACGAAGGAGTCTCATGCCGCCCTCAGAGAGAAGCTCTTCAGGTACGGCATTACCATGCAGGATCTCTTTCAGGAGGCTGCCGACATGGTGTTGTCTGAGAGTCCAAAGGCAGAGCGTCTCCTCCAGAGAGTGGCAAAGAAGAAGCTGATCGCCACGCTAGAGAAGACGAACAGGAATCGTCACCTTCACATCGGTGAACTCGACAGCGAGACGTTGTACAATCTGTTGGAAGGCACCGAAGATGGAAAAGACAACACCGAAGAATGAAAGCGGCATGTTCGCGCTCTTGACCTCGATCGTCAAGAAAAGCGTCGAGCTTCCTGACGACGTCAACATGCTTGCAGGATCGGTGAAGCTCCTCGCAGACGAGTTCAAGAACCTCGCAAAGACAGTGTCGCTCCTCACCGTGACCGTGTACAGCCACAACACGGCCATCAACGAGCTCTTCGCAGCGCAGGAAGTCATACTGCGTCACCTGAAGTCTTCAGAATCTGACGTGGACCTTCCTGGGATGCGAAGAGAAAAATCAGAGAAACCAAACTGAGGTTATCATGATTCTGCTATTCCTGAATAAACTGTGGGGCTACGTGAAACCCCACGTCGTGCCCATGCTTCTCGTCCTCGCCGCCTGCGTCGCAGGCTATGTCCTCCTGTCTCGTCAGAAGTCCGACCTCGTCACGCAGCTTCAGAAACAACAAACCATCAACGACGAAGAGATGAAGAAGCTCAAGGACGCCCAGGACAAGGAGCGCAAGGCGCACGAGGAGAACTACCAGAAGCTCGAGACGGACCTCAACAACGCAAAGAAGAACTACGACGAGAAGATCAAGAAGCTGGAGGACAGGAAGACCGAACAGGTGAATCAGCTCGTCAAGAAGTACAAGGACGATCCCGTGGGCATGGCGAAGCAGCTCAGCGACGTCACGGGTTTCCCCCTAGTGGTTCCGGAGAAATGACCATGAAAAGACTAATAGCATCGATCCTCGTGACCTCAATGACCCTGTCAACGATCTCGTGGGCAGATCCTCCAAAGCCTCCCGCTGAGACGACAGCTACTCCGGCGAGCCCCGACCCACAGGCTCCCACGACGCCTCAAGACCCTGCCGTGATCGCACCACTGAAGCAGGGTCAGCCTGCTCCGTTTCCTGGCATACTCTTCTCTCCCAGGGCCGCGGCCTCCGTCGCGACGGACCTCTCGACTGCAAAGGAGAGGACTCAGATCGAAGTCGAAGTAGCTGTCAGGAGCTCGGAAGCGAAGAAGGACTTCAAGTACAACGAGCTCAACATCCTCTATGCTTCTGACAAGTCAAGGGCGGAGGCGACGAACGAAGCCAACTTGAAGAGGATTCAACTGCTCGAGACGGAACTCAAGAAGGCGCAAGACAGCGCACCTGACAGGACTCTGTGGTTCGGAATCGGTGCAGGAGCCGGTGTCATCGTTACCGTGCTCACCGTTTTTGCGGTAACACAAGCGACTAAATGAAGTCAACTGCCTATTTAGCTGGGTAAGGGGACAGTCATGTCAGAATCGTCCAAGAAAACGATCAAGTCGCAGGAGCCTTCGCGAGGATGGATCATAGGCACGAATGGCAAGCCTTCGATGTCGGCGACCTTCGCCACGGTGGCGTTCGTCACGACGACGGTCGTCTATATCGCATCGATCTTCGAGAAGATCGGTCCGTTCTCAATCAGACCCTTCGACCCGTCGGTCTGTGCGGCCTATCTCACACCCGTCCTTGCGCTCTACTTCGGTCGCAAGCACACGGATGCACATGCGCCTCAGGCATCGACACCGACACCCGAGGCACCGGCAGGTCAATGAAGCTCGTCGTCAGCGACATCGCCGTCCGCGAATACATCCGCGAGATGATCACGACGCCGGGCATGGGTTGGCAGTCGACCGGAGACCTATCGACGGCTCCCGTAGGTGTGTCGCCTGTCGTGGATCCCTCTGCTGCAGAGACAGATCCGGGCAATCCCAACTTCAGGCCGAAAAACCGAATGGAACTTCGTTCGGCTTTATCGACCCTCATAGATAGCATTTCGGACGACGACGCAGAATCTTTCTACTCTGCCGTCACAGACGTCGTCGAAGACATGAAAGAAGAGGACAAAGAGATGAACAAGGACAAGAAGGTTGAAGAGACGATCCGTCTCGCTGTGAGAAAGATGCTTCGAGAGGCTTCCTACAACGACCTCGCTTCTGCAGGCCTCGCTGGATCCATCGGGTCTGGCGTTCGTGCAGGTTATCAAGAGTGTGAGGCCTGCGAGGGCGAAGGAATCATGCCTGACGGCAAGGACTGCAAGGCATGCAAGGGCACAGGCGCGATCAAGTCGACGAAGCGCGGCTATACGATGGCAAGCGACGAGGAAGCGACATTCGAAGAGATCGCAAAGGAGCTCGGATATGCAGGAGTGCCAGGCGCCCGCCAGGCAGTCCAGAGGGCACTCGAGAAGGCGAAGTTCGTGATGACGATGGATTCCGACGAGGCAGAGATCCTCACCCTCACCGCGATGAACGACTACATCGACTTTCTTCGCAAGTCCGGTGAGCTCACGTCCGCGGACGTCCAGTTGATGAAGGACCACCCGAACATCGTCGCAGGCCTCGACGGCTTCCGAGAGTTCCTCGACAAGTCGCTCTCAAAGGCGCGCAAGTCGGGTCAAAAGGTCATCGATCCCCTGGAGTAAGTCATGCAGACACCCATCGTAGCAGCAGTGCAGTTCAAGCCGGTGATACACGACGTGTATGCCAACTTGAAGACTGCACAACAGATGGCTTTCGAGGCGGCAGGCAAAGGTGCAGCTCTGGTGGTCCTCCCAGAGCTGTGCACCAGCGGCTACGTCCTCGAGAACTCGCGGGAGGCTGCCGACTGTGCACAACAGAAGGGAGGATTTCAGACCGAAGCCTTCCTTCCCATCGCACGTCGCTTCAACACGCACATCGTCTTCGGCTACGTTGAAGTCTGCGAAGGCAAGCTGTACAACTCTGCTGCTGTCGTCGGACCCTCGGGTCTCGTCGCCAACTGCCAGAAGCACAACTTGTGGGGGTCCGATAACCTCTGGTCCGTGGCATCTGAATCGATGCATCCCGTGGTCACCACACGTGCTGGGCGCCTCGGCGTGCTCATTTGCCGCGACGTGATGAACAACTACAGGGACACGTATAAATTCTACAAATCGGAGCAACGCTTCTACAAGCAGGGGTCTGTCGACACGATAGCACTTCTCACCAATTGGGGTTCCGATTACGGTTATCCTGATTCGTCGTGGGTCGAACTCGCAGAAGAGACTTCTGCGAACGTCGTAGTGTCCAACAGAGTAGGCAAGGAGAGAGACCTCAGTTTCAAGGGCGGCTCATGCGTCGTCGACAGGAACAAGAAGGTCTGGACTCACGGTTCGTCTTTCACTGAGGCGGCCGTCGTCGGCGGGGCAGTCATACTGTGACAAGGACATCGAATGAAGCTGACACGTCTTCACGAAGAATTTCTCGATAAGGCACGTCGACCCATGTCGTTCGGCGGCCTGCCTGTCATTCCGCAAGCGACCGACGTTCCACTCATCGCAGTGAACAAGTGGTCGAAGAAGGACGGTTCTCTTCAGAAGACCTACACGTTCAGATTGCAAGAGCAAAGAAATGACTTCGTGAAGCAGCTTCTCGACCACGAAGCTGAAGTGGGGCATCATGCGTCCATCCACGTCACCGAGGAGGCGGTCACGCTGAACCTCCAGACGAAGGACATCGGCGAAGTGACCGAACTCGACAAAGAGTACGCAAAGTGGGCGGATGAACTATACAAGGACGTAGTGTATAGTCGTTCGCATGAACGAAGCGCTGGTAGATAGACTGCTGATGAGTGACGCCTTGAAGGGCGTCGTTCCTGAACTAGAAGAGAACGTCAAGGCGTACGAGGATGCCTTCCTCGTCGTATCGATGCTCTTCAATTCGGGCGAGGAAGAAGACACCTACGTCTCAGGCGCCGCCGTGGGATTTTCCCTGGAATCGTCTGGATCGATCAAGGTGGACTTGCGTGTCAAGACCGCAGACGCATACGGCATCATGAAGAAGTTCACCACGGGACTCTTGAAGTGTAAGACGTGCTTCGTCACGCTCGGCGACGACGACATTCAGCTCTTTGGCCTCTTCGACGTCGCGTCACCCAAGGTCCTCGACTTCGATCCACAAAGCAAGACGTGCACGCTAGGAGTGGATCTAATTCCGACATGAAGATATATTTAGAGGCGGTGGAGTTCAATGGAAAAGCAAACTAAGATTCAGTCAGGTCGTTCGTTGTCAAAGGCCATTGAGGCCATCATGAAGGAGAGCCTCAAGCAGTCGCTCTACCAGAACGCTGTGGACGAGAAAGAGAAGCAGCAGAAGATGCTCGGCGAGGAAGACGACGACCTCTTCGGTGGTGATGACGAAGGGGAAGAGAAGAAGGACGACAAGGAGACGTCAGACTCAGGATCGTCGAAGACGACAGACGCCGAGAAGGACAAGCTCAAGAAGGGTGAGATCGAGACGAAGGACATCGTCGACAAGCTCAACACGATACGTAGCGGCAAGTCCTTCAAGGACGAATCAATATCCGCACACCTCGACGAGTACGTCAAAAGCCTCTCCAAGGCCGAGAAGGTCGCGCTCCTCGCGTTCCTCAAGGGCCTCGCACAGATCGTGACGGGAGAGATCCCGGCTGCAGATGCGACGAATCCCGCAGATCCTGACCCCGACGTCGAGATGAAGAAGGGCGACAAGGAAGAGAAGAAGACGAAGTCCATCAAGCCCAACGTGATAAAGGCTCCTGAGAAGGAGAAGTCAGAGAAGAAGCCGTCGTCAGAGGACACGTCGGGCCCCGTTCCCATCACACCGAAGAAGAAGTGAGGAGAAAATGCACGTCGCAAAGACAATCGAGATCCAGATGAAGTCAGGACAGGTTTTCACGCTCGACATGTCTGAGACGCTTCTTGAGAGGATCAGGACGTCCTTCGACCTCGACACGGTGAACCACATCACCGAACGACATGTCAAGTACTATCTCACGTCCGCCATGAAAAGGGCGTTGGAGGAAGCAGATGGAAAAGCTGATTGAGACGTACGTCAGGCTCATCATAGAGCGAAAAATGAAACAGGCCCTTCTCAGCGGGGATCGCACATCCGAGTGGGGCTCGGACGACCACGTGGCCGATCTCGAGGCACGTTGCTCTGACGCAGCCTATTGGCGCGACAAGTATCCTCAAGGCTCCGAGAAGAGGGGACACTACCGCAACGTGTACAACCACCTCCGCAAGGAACTTCAGTCCGCGAAGAAGAAGAATCAGATCAACGAGAAGCAGAAATAGTTAGGCGGTCTAGCTGTTGAAGTAACTGCATGTCTTTCAAATCTAAGAATCATTCCTTCTTCAGAGAACAAAGCAAAAAGTCGAAAAGTCATATGTCGTGTGAAATGTTGCTTAATCTTTTTGAGGCGAATAATGCTTCGTGAACGTCTTCATTATCCCTTTGGAGGAAAGCAGCTCCTGTTATGCGGAGGGCTTGTCGGCCACCTTCAGCATCTATACGACAACAAGGAGCTCACCTTCGGGGAGATCAAGTCCATCCTTCGCAAGGCTTCAACGGGTCGCCTCGAGAAGGTGTCAGAGAAGATGGACGGCATGAACCTCGTCTTCTCCTACGACGACTCCGAGGGTCAGGTGAAGGTGACACGTGGCTCAGACATCAAGGGCGGCGGCATGGACGCTGCTGCTCTGGCCGCCAAGTTCGCGGGAAGAGGATCCGTGGAGGAGGCCTTCACCAAGGCCTTCAAGGTGCTCGAAGGAGCGATCGGAGCCCTACCAGGCAAGGTGAAGCGCAATGTCTTCGGGGACTCGGCGAATCGGTGGTACTCGATGGAGGTCATCTACACGAAGAACCCCAACGTGATCAACTACGACTCCAACAACGTCGTCTTCCACGGGTGGCCCGTGTTCAAGAGGTCGTCCGACGGATCGGTGCAGATGACTCAGGACGATGCGGGGGGAGTCGACATATTGACGCAGTACATCGACAGGATGCAGTCCGCAGTGGAGGCCACGGGCTGGAAGGTGAGAGGGCCTTCGATCGTGAGGATGAAGAACCTGTCGAACGGAGAGGTCTATTCCTCGACGACTTCACAGATCGAGTCTGCGATGGCCGATGCGGGAGTTTCCGACTCCGACACGATGGGCGACTACCTCAGGGAGCTTCTCTCTGAGAAGGTGGAAGAACTGGGACTCCCTCCCGACATAGAGGGCATGGTGATGTCTCGCTGCCTCGAGGAGGACGGTGCACCGTCTCTCAACGACATCAAGAAAAAGTTGGACAAATCGACAGGAGAACAGGTATCTGCATTTGTGAGGAATTCTCCTGCCCTGCTGAAGTCGTTCGTGAGGCCCATCGAGCTGGCGGTCAACGACTTCGCAGTCGAGGTACTCAAGGGACTGCAGTCCACGCTGATCGACGACACGGCACGCGAAGTTGAGCGCCTCCGCGGTGAGGTGCAGAATGCAATCGACTCGATCGAGTCGAGCGGCGACGAGATGTCGATGTCTGTCCTCGCAGCGCAGATGGACAAGCTCAAATCCGTGGAGAACATCACGTCTCCCATGGAGGGCGTCGTCTTCATCTACAAGGGCAACGCCTACAAGTTCACGGGCAGTTTTGCCGCTGCGAACCAGATACTGGGTCTGTTTAAGTACGGAAGAAAAGGGAAGAAGTCATGAGCAAACTATTGAGAGAGTATCTGAAGCTAGCTTTGGGTCTTAGGCCACTGCTAGAAGGCACTATTCGGCCAGAGCGACCTTACTTTGGTGTGAAGTTTTCCAACGCACCTGTCCCTGTCAAGACTGCAATCACAGCAGCATTGACAAAAAAGAGAGTCAAGGTCAACCCAGATGACTTAGACAGACGTCTGGTGGGTGTTTTGACACCAGATGGTTCTGAGCTCAACATCAATTTGCTGAACAGAGACTTTACACCTGATGAGATAGGTGCAGCCAATAGTTTGGCTAAGGGTAAGCGCCCCCAGAGAAACGCTGAATTTGATAAATCACCTAACGTCTACAGTATGAGTGTGACGCCAGGCGCGAAATACAGCTGGCTCGTCTCTAAGGGCGAAGAATTGCATGCAGAGGCAGGAGCTCTTCAAAACTTGCAGGCTTCATTTGACGAAGCTACGCAAGGCGGTAGAAAGCCGATAACTGTTCAAATTGCTGGCAAGAATTTCTCCGGCGTCGGCGGAATCATAAAGAACGAGAACAAGGCAGCACACTCGGACTTTATTCTGGTCGATACGTCTGGAAACCAAATAGAAGGCACGGGCATATCACACAAGGTACAAAAAGGCAACATGCCCCCTCAGACTTACTCAGCAGTGACTAGACTGCTTCAGAATTTGAATGCATCAGGTTCTGGCGACAAGAACGAAAAGAAACTGATTGACTTCACTCAGAAGTTTATCGAAGAATCCACAGCGACATACAAGGACATGTTAGTTGCAGGCGAGACGTCTTATGTCTCTGGCTGGTATGCAGAAATTGACGACCCAAAGATTGCAGAAGTATTCATCTATGGACCCAAGGGAGATCCTGCTGACGAATGTGCTTTCATCATAGTTTCTGACATCGCTGGCATGACACTCAAGAAAGCTGGAAACTTGTACAAGCTTGACGTTGGAGAAAATGGTCATCTTTACGCACGCGATGCCAAAAATAACATCCCAAGTGACACTTCCCACAAGCCTATTCTGATGTTTAGACCTGGTACGGGAGGATCAACGTCAAGAATCAGCCTGACCCCCCCAGAGCTGAAGAGCATTAGTGCAGTGAAAGACAGCATGCCAGAAGCAGTTTCACTTCAAGGCACTAATTTGGTGATACAGTACAAAGTTCATGCAGGTCCCATGGCCAAAGCACCAGGAGGAAGTGCTGCAACAACCCTGAAGAAAGTACAGAGTGTAGTAGCAAACGCCCTGTCTGCAAAGAAGACGTCAAGACGCTGATAAGCACAATCCGACATATCTCCTCAGCAGGCTCTCACCCATCGGGCGTCTGCTGAGGAGATCGTAGATCTCTTGACCGTTCTTCCTCACGGCGGGAGGAAGCAACTCGATGAACTTCTCTACGTCACCTGACCCGATGTAGCCCCTCATCTCTGTTCCGCTGACGGGAACCGTCTCTGATCTCGCCACTCCGCGTCTTTCGATCTGTCCGTTGGCGAACAGCTTTGGCGCAGACTTAGACAGCGACGCGTCGCTGTACTTCAAGATGTCCTCGTCGTCAGAATAGATCCTGAACAGGACGTCTTCGTCTCCTTCAGCTTCCTCGATCGATCGATACACTTCCTGGACGGGAACGTTGACGTACTGGACCTCGACGTTTCCAGGCAGAGACGGCTCTATGAAGAGGTCCCAGACCTTCTTCATGTCGACTCCGTATACGGGAGTCTCTCCCTTTCGCACCCTGTCGAGCAGCGACACGAACAGACGTACCTCATCGTTCTCCTTCGCTGCGATCCTCACGAGACCGTCGTGACCTGCGTGATACGGCTTCGCTGCCATGGGGACGAGTCCAATGCTTCTCATGACCCATAAATATGGGATCGAAGTATATTTAGATGCACGATGCGATATAGAAGAGACGAGATTCTGCTGCGTGAATACGTCAGGAATTCCCTCCTCGTTGAGGATGAGGCTGGCGGCAATCCCGCGATGTTCGGCGGAGGATTTTCTTCGTACGATTCGGGCATGGGCATGGGCGGAGCACATTACGGCAGCGGCAACGACATGTACGATGCCTTCATCGGACCGTTCGTCGACGTCTTCAAGACGGCAGTAGGAAAGACCAAGGAGATCACCCGTAAGGCGAGGACCGTCCTCTGGGTCGGCCTTCAGACGGTACTCACCACGCTGATCCCGATATACGGCTACAACTATGCAGACGTCTTCGACAAGGAAAAGGAAGACATCGAGAAGATCAAGGGTGAGTACAAGGACGTGTATGCGCGCACCGACGCAGCTCTGGCGTCGCCCGACGCAGGACTCCTCGCGTTCATGGCGTCGCCTGCTCTCGTCCTCGGTGCGGTCGCCACGAAGAAGAGCGCCGCCGTGTCCAAGGAGCTTCTATCCGCAGTGACGGGTGGTTTTTCCGATGAACTGTACGACTCCGTCACGTCGAAGCTGGAGGCCGCCGGTAGGATGGCACTGGGCGACGACGGCAGAGGCGGATCCAAGCCCTCCAAGAAGAAGGACGGTCCTCGCTCCATGTGGGGAGAGTCACAGCTGAGAGAAGACGACGAGCCAGACGACAAGAAGAAGTTCACTCCCGCAAAGATACTCTCCAGCAAGAAGTTCCTCGCGAAGGCCCTCGATGCACCGCAGGTCAAGAAGATGCAGGCCGATGCGACGAAGGTCTACAGGAAGACGCTGACCGACGTCTTCTCACAGGCCGAGAACGTCCTCAAGAAGGTGAAGACGATCGAGGACATCGAGAAGGCCGCAGGAAGCAAGTTGAAAGGCGACGCGAAGGCGAAGGTCGAGGAGATCAAGAAGCTCCCACCTCAGGAGAAAACCAAGGCGGAGAAGATGCTCGTCGACGGCTCGCGAAAGGCTTCCAAGGAGTTCTACATCAAGAGCCTCGAGGATCACGTCGACAAGGTCCTCAAGGCCGGCATACCCGAAGAAGCGCAGTACATCAAGGACTATCGTGCTGTGATCCAAAAGATAAAGGCACTCTGAACAAAGGCCTCGTCGTTGTGTATCATTGATGCATGCCTAAGAAGCAAGCACCCAAGAACTACAACACGGCGACGATGCAACCCGACGAGATCAATGCACTTCGATCTCTGGTGAAGGAGTTCGTCGGCAAGATCGAGTCGGTCGACAACGAGATCGAGCTCCTCAAGACTGACCGCAAGGAGATCATCGAAGAGTACGAGGAGAAGCTCGACTACAAGACCCTCCAGGCGGCGCTCAAGGTCGTGAAGATCCAGCGTGAGGTCGTCCACCGCGACACCTTCGACCTCTTCATCGAGGCACTGACAGATCCCGCGCAGTGACACGAACGGTGCGAGAAGCTCGGACGAACCCAGCACAGGAGGACTACATTGAAAACGAACGATATCAAGAAACGAAAGACGTACGACCTCAGACTCACGAAGTTCGAGCTTCTCCACCTCAGGGACATGTTCAGCGTCGTCCTTCCACCAGACGCATCGAAGACGCTGAGTCAGGCCCTCGCAGAGCTCGAGGGACGCACCCTCGTCGAATCGATGCTCTGGAAGAAGATCCACACGGCAGCAGAGGCTGCAGGTCTTCCAGTGGGTGACGATGCTCCCGACTACGTCGTGGCACACGCGGGGACTCCTGCACTTTCTGTGTTTCAGATCACTACGGACCCACGTGGAGACGACTCGGAGGACGAATCCGACGACGTCGAGGAGGAGTAGGACATGTACACGATAGGACAGGTCATCTTCGTCGTCCTCGCGAAGAAGAGTCAGGTGTATCCCATGCAGGTGGTCGAAGTGATCACGAAGAAGACACTGCAGGGTGAGGACGTACGATACGTCCTTCAGGCGGGCTCGAGCGGGGCGACGACCGTCATGCTCGACGAGATCGACGGCGAGATCTTCGACAATGCAGAGAAGGCTCGGTCCGTCCTCGTGAAGAGGGCGACGACGATGGTCAACAAGATCGTCGATGCTGCCGTCTCGAAGTCGAAGGAATGGTACGGGACGGACCAAGCTTCTGCCCAGACGATCGATGACCTTCCTGACTTCACACATCGCTCGGAGCCTTCTCAGCAGGCACCTGACACGACCACCGTGATGCTTCCCGACGGAACAGTCGCGAAGATCAAGCTCCCCGACATGTGACGGAGTGACACATGCAGACGAAGATCCCCACGACCGAGGAGACGATCAAGGCATGGGACAGGAAGATGCGTGCAGCACCTTCCTTCGAGGAGGTCAGGGACGTCGAGTGGATCAGGAGATCCGGAAGGATCAACATGATCACCGACAACCTCCAACAGGAGCTCTACGACCGCAATAGACTTGACGGCGTCATGTGGCTTGAACGTTGCAGGCGGAACAGAGTGACGTGGATCTCCTGCTGGGACGAGGCGATCGCGGCATACGAGTCGAAGTACGGCCCACGAAACACGTGGTTCACAAGTGATCTCGTCGATGAATGGAAAGACGCCGAGATCGATCGCGAAGAACGTCAACTGCTCGACAGACTTGAAGAAATCAAGTCGCGACGCCGTGCAAAGAAGGACCCTCTCGTGGTAGATTAGAACCATGGGAATCGGAAAGATCGAGCTCACCTCAGCCATCGACATCGCATCGAAGGTGATGCAACACATCGCACCTGCGATGGACCGTGCGGAGATCGCAGGCTCCATCCGACGTCGAAAGCCGGTGGTGGGTGACATCGAGATCGTGGGCATCCAGGCCAACCAGGATAAACTCGTCAAATTGCTTGGTGATGTTGGTCAAACGATTAAACCGGGCGTTCCTGGTGTCATCCCGTGGTCACCGAAGCCCGGTGCCCGATACATCCGGGTCCGCCTCGCAGAGGAGATGAACCTCGACCTCTTCCTCGCTTCGCCCAACAACTGGGGTGGCCTCTTCATGATGCGGACGGGCAGCGGCGTCGGTCCCGACGGTAACGCCTTCAACGGCTTCATCCCCGGCATGTTCAAGCGTTGGAAGAAGCTGTCGGGCGGCGGCCGCATGACCGACGCGATGCCGACGATGCCCACGGGCGAACAGCTGTGGATTCCCGAGGAGCAGGACTTCTTCGACCTCCTCGAGATGGACTTCGTTCCGCCCGAGGAACGTGTCGACCACAGGGTGATCAAGAAGTACGTGAAGGTGGCACAATGAAGGCAAAGTCGTATGTGATCTTGCAGCGTGCAGTCGAGGAGGGATTCCGCCGCGGGTGGAACCGCGCACACAAGCACGTGGACAACCCCACGCCCGAGGCCGTCGAGGTGGAAGTCGTCAACGCCATCATGGGTGACGTCTGTGACGTCTTCACTTTCGACGACGACGAAGTCACGTCGTGACGGGAGAGACGCGCATATTTGACACATGCGCGGAAGACTTGAACTCCAAATAGACTACACCCTCGAGGACGGCAAGGTCGTGCTCACACGCGACTTCCTCCTCCGCAGGGGTTATTGCTGCAACCACAGGTGTCGGAACTGCCCCTACAAGGGCGCGCCCGACGAAGCAGACCTGAAGATCGTCGTATCAGAGGAGTAGGATCAGAGACATGAAGGAACACATTTCCTGGACCGAGATCGAGAACTTCCACTCGCTGAGACGTCAACTCGAGAAGTCTCCCCACGTCCTGGGTGACTCCTCCGCGGTGACGTATCGTGCGAAAGTGAAGCTCCACGGCACGAACGCAGGTGTGAGGATCGATCCGGACGGCACCGTCACGGCACTCTCTCGCACGTCTGTGATCACCCCAGACAACGACAACGCAGGTTTCGCCCGCTGGGTCGCACGACACGAGTCCGACTTCGCTCGTCTGGCGCGTAACTTCACCATCGTCGTGTTCGGGGAGTGGTGCGGTCCCGGGATCCAGAAGGGCGTCGCAGTCAGCAAGATTCCGGGAAAGGTTTTCGCGGTGTTCGGCATGCGAGCACCTGAGATCGACGGCATCGGCTTCGATCCTGCGTTCCTCACCGCCCTCGTGGAGGGCATCCCCGAAGTCCGCGTCATCCCGTGGTTCAACGGCGGGGAAGAGTATGCCGTCGACTGGCTGTCGACCGGGTCACGTCTTCAAGACGTCGTCGACAAGATCAATGTGAGGGTGTCCGACGTGGAGAACAGGGACCCGTGGGTTGCAGATGAATTCGGCGTCGAAGGTGTGGGAGAGGGTTTGGTCCTGTATCCCGTGGGGCGCGGCGACTCGTATTCCACGTTCAAGAACCTCGTGTTCAAGGCGAAGGGCGAGAAGCACAACACCGTGGCACGCACGAAGCCTGTGCAGGTGAGCGCCACGTCTGTGGAGGCTCTCGTGGAGTTCGTGGACCTCGTGGTCACCACACCGAGGCTTGAGCAGGGAGCTGCACATGCCGCTGCTGTCGGGTCGGGTGCACTCTACGACGTGCGCGACATGGGAGCATTTCTCAAGTGGATCAACTCCGACCTGCTGAAGGAGACTTCGGCGGAACTCGAGGCCTCGAAGCTCGACGCCAAAGAGGCGTACAAGGCATGCATGAATCACGCCCGCGTCTGGTTCCAGAATCAATCGAAAACACTGTGATCTCTGGACCTACGCAGGACAAGTAGACCGTCAACTTTGCAAAGTCAACCGGATCGGTGGTATAGTAGACTCATGACAATCCTCGCCCTCGACTTCATGAACGCAGCACATCGTGCACGCAGCGGCTTCCTCGCAGGGGATCATCCCGTCGTCTTCAACTTCTTTCGCGGATTTCGTGCTCTCGTCGAACAGTTCAAGCCGACACGCGTCTACGTCGCCCTCGAAGGCCGGCCACAGGCACGTCACGAACTGATGGGCGAGTACAAGGCGAACCGTGTGGTGGCAGCGGACGACCCACGTGCCGCCGAGATGGCGAAATTCTTTCGACAGGTCGACATCATCAAGGAGCTTCTGGTCAATCACTTCCCCGTCTCCGTCGTGCGGCATCCCCGACACGAGGCCGACGACACGATCGCAAACCTCGTCCGCTCGTCGTCGTCGGCCATCGACTGGGTCGTGGCGTCCTCCGATTCAGACTTCATCCAACTGCTCGAGACGAATCCCAACATGCGTCTCTACAATCCTGTCCGCAAGGAGTTCGTCAAGGCACCCGAGAACTATCCCTACGTCGTGTGGAAGGCCCTCCGCGGCGACGCCACCGACAACATCCCAGGCATTCCTGGCTGTGGTGACAAGACGGCCGCCAAGCTCGCGGAGGCCGTGGGAACCGACGAGTTCAAGGACTACCTCCTGCAAGGTGACCGCGAGGCGATCTTCACGAGGAACATGGACCTCATTCAGTTCGTCGAGTGGTCTCGCGACGAGGCCGCAGACATGACGTCGTCGACTCCCGCCAAGGACTGGGACACCGTCAAGTCGAGGTTCTCCCAGTTCGAGTTCGCGTCGATCGTGAAGGACGGTACATGGCAAAAGTTCGTGGGCACCTTCGACAAGCTGTGGGGAGTGTGATAGTTAAACGCCATGAGAATCTCCATCGATCACCTTCGACGCATCATCAAAGAAGAAGTCGCTCGCGTAACCGAAGCCACAGCGGGAAACCCTGGTGCCATGCCTCAAGAAGGCGACGTGTACGTCTCGGTCGAAGAACCCGAGTACGGCGGTGAAGAAGTCTTCTTCGACGAGATCGAAGACGCAGGAGACCTCGCAGACTTTCCAGACGACATGTCGTGGGAGCCCGGCGCAGGACCCAAGCCAGGTAGTCCGGGAGTGTGGATCTGGGCCGCAGACATGACGTCCACCTTCGCTCCTGGCGAGCTCGTCCGCGTCCCTGAGTACGATTCTCGTGCCGGTGGCACTGCATGGGCTCATAAGGCCGCTCTCGCGAAGATCAAGCAGGTCGACGGTGGAGAGAATCTCACGAAGAAGGACGAGAAGATCCTCAAGATGCTGGGCAGAGTGACCACCTACGGCACGCCGTCTCTCAACTCCGTGAAGGCGTTCTCCATTCGACTCCGCAAGGACAGCATCGCATTCAACTACGACCCCGCAGGTCGCGGAATCACAGGCGTCATCATGGCGACTGACCTCAGGGGAACGGGCGTGGCAGGCCTTCCCGAGCTCGCGCAGTGGATGTTCGACCACGGCGCGAGAAAGATCGCTCCGCAGAAGCGCCGACCGGCGACGTCGTATTACGACTGACTTTCGATTTCGACGACGAGTGGGCTGTCACTCTTGCGGATCACACGGTGCCACGTCTCCTTCGGAATGAAGAAGACGTCACCAGGCCGCATCTCTCTCGGCAGCTCATCTTCGAACTGAATGTACCAGCCCTGCGACTTGATGACTCGCACAAGTCTGTCGTCGGCATCCCTGTGCCAAACCAGTTCTTCTAGCGCAGAGTCACTTGAGAAAGTTCGGAGTCTCGAACCGCTCTCGAGAGTCTCTTCGTCGAACGGAAACTTCACCACCAACCGGGTATGTCCCTACCGAAGAACTTGGTGGCCCTGCATGCCCAATAGCCCGGCTTCGTCCTGTCCTTCTTGTTGGCACAGTCGTGACGATCACCGAACGACTTGCGCCTCTTCCTCGCGGCGTCTGAGTCGCCCATCGCATCGGGCATCGACGAACCGAACTTCACCTTCTTCACGTTGCCTGACTTTGGGTCCCTGACGTAGACGTAGGCCTTGCCGCCCTCGCCGTGCTTCGGCTTGCCGAGTTCGACTTCCTTGCCCTTGTATTTCGCCTCCGTGAGGTCACCTTCGCGGAACGGAAAGTCGAGAGGAACCATCGCACCCTCGAACATGTCGTACTCACCGAGGTCAGATTCCAGCAGGTCTCTCTCGAAGTCGCTCATCGGTGTGTAGTCTCCGGAGCCGTAGAGGTTGCGTGCCTCCCTGATCAAAGTGAAGTACTTTTCCGTTCCTGCACGGTATACTGGTCTATCGAACGGAACTGATTCGGTCAGGTGCCATCTCATGCCCTCCGTGAGGTTGGGAGTGAATCCTGCCGCCTCAGAATTCTTGAGATACTCTTCTCTGACGATGACTCGGAGTTTGCTCTCGGTGATCTTCATGCTTCTAAATATGCGGAATCTGCATAGTTATTGAGAACGCCTGAGGGCACTTCGATCATATTTGCCTCGCGGAGGACACTGTCATGTGGGACAAAGTCAAAAAAATCTTGGGTTATGCATGGGCATCTCCTGTGACGCTTCCTGGTCTTGCCTATGCAGGTTTGTTCACGCTGGTCGGGTGGTACAGGTGGCACGGTGTGATAGGCGACGCAATGGTGTGGCAGGTCCTCCGTGACAAGTCGCCTGCTTGGCTCAACTCCGCATGGAAGGCATGGGGAGGACACACCATCGGAAACGTCGTAGTTCTCAACGCGACGCCCGACGAGAAGTCGGCCCTCGTGACCCATGAACTACGCCACGTCCAACAGTGCATGAGGCTCGGTGTGTTCCAGCCCATCGTGTATGCTCTCAGCTACATCGCGATAAAGCTGGGTTGCCCTGGAAGCGATCCCTATTATGACAGTCCCTTCGAGATCGATGCCCGTCGAGCCGCCGGTCAAGTCATCGACGTCGTCGGAACCATAAAGAAGCTCAAGGAAGCGAAGAAGGCCTGACATGAACGACAGACTGCTGAAAGAGTACGTCAAGTCCGTCCTCAACGAGGAGTTCTACTGGCGTGGCAACGAAAAAGAAAGCGAAGAGAAGAAGACGAAGAAGCGAGGCTTCCTCGACAAGCTGAAGTCTTTCTTCACTGGAACGGGTCCTGCAGACGACCTCTCTTCGGAGTGGATCGAGGACATGGAACTGTATTACGACATAGACTTTCCCGACGAAACCAAGGAAAAGATCGTCAAATTCGCACGGATCAAGATGCCCAAGATCGCTGCCCGTGCAAAGGGAGACATCGAAAAGGCAAAGTCGTTGACGAAGAAGGCACTGTCTGCAAAGTTCTCGCCAGAGATCAGGACGATCGAGAAGGAGATTCGAAAGCGTGAAGAAGCTGAAGACGAAGAGGACCTCAAGTCGATCTGAACACGTCACAGAGGTGAGAGGCGATTACAGCATGGCCTCCACCCTGAGGGCAACCGCACCCGGCAACCTGAGAGGTGACGCCGCAGTCAGAGGCAACAGGACGTCGCTCCTCGGTGACGTCGAGGCCGAAGCGCAGGCCGAAAAGCAGCGTCTCGATTCGATTCCCAAGGCCGCAGTCGTCTATGTGACGAAGGGCGACAAGGTCCTCGCTGTCACCCGCTTCGGCGACGCGACGGACCTCAACATGCCCGGCGGCGGCGTCGAACACGGGGAGGATCCCCTCGAAGCCGCAGCTCGTGAGCTCTGGGAGGAGACGGGCATCAAGGCAGACGAGCTGTTTCCCGTGTTCACCCGTGTGAGCAACGGCAAGCTCGTCACGACATTCAAGGTGACGTCCTATCACGGCAAGCTTAAGCCGTCACACGAGGGAGTTCCGAGCTGGGAAACTCGCGACGTGCTCCTCGGGTCTTCTTTCGGAGACTACTTCAGGGAGATGCTCGAGTCGCTCCACGGCGAGGCTCTGTCTGAGTCACGCAAGATCACAAGATAGACAGACGATTGAACTTATCGAAAGAGGCATCCTATAATCATGGTCATGAGAAGCACTCCGGGTTTCTTGGTGACACTTCAGCAGCAACTCGAGAGTCTTCCTCTAGAGACCCTTGAGAGGGTAAATCGATTCGGTGGCCTCGGGACGCACGACCTGATGAACCTCCTCGTCAAACCCGTCGATTATTCTGTCGACATCCCAGACCCTTCCGTGCCATCATGCAGACTGGAGGACGCGTCCCAGGACACGTATCGCCTAGGCAACGAGGCCATCAAGGACGGTTCCACGGCATACTGCATCCTCGCGGGCGGCAGTGGTACCCGAATCGGAACATCCAAGGGTTTCCTGCGACTTCCAGGCACTTCGACGTCCCTCTTGAGCCTGAAGCTGCTGCAGGCAGGACCTGCGAAGAACGTGTGGGTCATGGCGTCTCCCGGCAACGAGGCCGAGATTCGGACACACCTCAATGCAGTCGGAGGACAGCACGTCAAGGTCTTCACTCAATACGAGTCCTTCAGGCTCACGCCTGACAATCGACTCCACTTCGTCGATGGCCAGCCTGACTTGCATCCTTGCGGTCACGGTGACGTGATCCCTGCCCTGAAGAACAGCGGCTTGTACGACGATTTCGTCTCGTCAGGCGGGAAAAGAGTCGTCGTCGTCAACGTGGACAACGTGTATGCGACGATGGATCCGGGAGTCGTAGGCCAGCACATCGTGGGAGGAAGGCCCGTAACTTGTGAGGTGGTCGAGAGGACCGTGAACGACACGGGAGGCGTCCTCTGCAGTCATCTCGGTTTCGAGCAGATCGTGGAGCAATTCAGGCTCTCGCCTGAGACCAACGTCGACGAGTTCGGCTGGCTCAGTACCAACTCCATGGTGTTCAACACCGACATCGATTTCAATGCGATCAGATGGTCGTGGCATCGCGTGAAGAAGAACGTCGCAGGCCAGCTCCTCGTTCAATACGAGCGGCTCCTCCAGGAACTCACGTCAAATTTCAAGACGCTCTTCCTCGCAGTCCCGAGATCGTCTCGCTACGTTCCCGTGAAGACCCAGGCAGACCTCGAAAAAATCGCAAAGATCTTCAACAGGAGTTGATCATGATTCCTCCCAGGTCGCCCTACGGTCTCATCCAAGAAGACCTCTGGCCCGACGAGTTCAAGATTCTCGTCACATGCATGTTGTTGAACTGCACCACCCGTCGAGCCGTGGAGAAAGTGATTCCCAAGCTCTTCTCGAAGTACCCAGACGCCTCATCGATGGCAGCGGCAGATTTTGATGTCCTGTCGTCGATCATCGCGCCTTTAGGCTTCAGAAATAGGCGTGCTAGAAACATCATTGAGATGTCGAAACATTTTCTGAGACCAACGTGGAAGCATGCTTCCGAGCTTCCTGGCATCGGTCCCTATGCTGCAGCAGCCTGGGAGATCTTCGTGAAGAACACGATGCCGCCTGAATGTCCCAAAGATCACGCCTTGACTCTTTACTACATGTGGAGGAGACGACATGGTTGCTAGAAAGCCTCTCAAAGACAAGAAGAAAGAGAAGCCTGAGTCAGACGCGCCGAAGGCAAAGAAGGTCAATTCCAAATGGAACTTGGATGCTCTTCCTGATGCCGTCCAAGACGAAAAGTTTATCGGATCCGTAGGCGACGAGCTCGTGGTCGTCCGTCTCCGTGACGGCAGGATGCAGAAATCACTGTGTACAGTGACTTCGATCGAAGGTGAAAATGTCCACACGTTCGATGAGACTCGAGGTCAGTGGTTCGTCTTCAGTCCCGTGGGACTCGACAAGTACGGAATCGTGGTGAAGAAGTCCCTCAAGGAAAAGAAGGTCAGCGATACTTCTCGAGAAAGTCCTTGATCATGCTTCGATGCACGAAGAACGACACGTTTGGTGCCTTCACTGAGATCCACGAGCTGATTCCAATGAGCTTACCCTCATCGTCAAAGGCTCCTCCTCCGCTGTTTCCGAACCATGCAGGTGAAGAGACCTGCATTGCGTAAGGACGTCTTCCCTTGCTGACCATCTCATGAAGCTCGGAGGACGACACGACACCTTCGATGTATGTCCACCAGTACCCCGTTGTGTGTCCTACGATGTTGACGTGTTCTCCCGTCCATACTTCCTCACCGAGCAATGCGACGGGATGTTCAGGCATCGTCTTTGGGTCGACTTTCAGCAGAGCAAGGTCGTTGTCTTCTTCGACAGCGACGACGACACCCAACTTCGGGATCTTGTCATGAGTGTCGCCAAGCGTCTCGTACCCCACTATGGGTCGGTCTTCTATGCAATGCTTCGCCGTGAGGACCGTGTTTGGTCCGACCCAGACGCCGCTGCAGTAAGCGTGAAGTCCTCCTTCGTCGTCAGGCAAGACGAGCGCCACAGTCGTCTTCTGCAGCCTCTCGACCATCGCCTTCTTACCGTACTTGGGACTTTCTGTTGGATGCTGGCCACTACATGTTACCGACCCAAAGAAAGCCAGACACATCAATGCTACGAACTTCTTCATGCCGGGCCTCCTGTGAACGACTGCTCATGGAAATAACTATACGAGGCAAGATCATCAATGAAACAATCGAGACTTTTTAGGTACAGCGGCAGCAAATCGAGGCTCCTCAAGTACTACAAGAGACCACCTCAGGGCACGAAGAGAATCGTGGAGCCCTACCTCGGGAGCGGATGCTATTTCCTGTCGACAGACCTTCCTGGCCTGGGATATGAAACGAACGGTGACATCGTCGCGATGTGGCAGTGGCTCAAGCAGACGACTCCGTCCGAACTCAAGGACCTTCACGATGCTGTGGAAGCGATCAAGATAGACCCGAACACACCGACCAAGCCCGATGTCCGTCTCATGCTAGGTCTCAGCCTCGGTCAACAGACTTACGTGAGGATCAACACGACGGGAGTGCTCGTGGGGCAGCTCACTGCGTGGAAGATATATCCACAGAACAGACTTCCTTACGAGCAAACGGCGCTGTGCCTGCCTAGGCTTAAGGACATCGAAGTCATCCACGGATCGGCGAACGAATACGTTCACCAAGACGGAGACCTGCTGTTCGTCGATCCGCCGTATCTCGGCACGACTGCAGGCTATGTAGAGAAGAGTCGCGTCAAGAATCACGAAGCTTCCTACAAGGCTTCGGACACGATCGACCTGATCTCGAAGACGTCGAATCCCGTCGTATTCACGTACGGCGACGGGGCGCAGGATCACTTTCCTGACTATGCCTGGACGTCCGTCGTGACACGCAAGGTGCCCAACGTCCGCAGAGGCGGCACCGTCGACCGTACAGAGTGGGTCGCTTACGTCAATTTGACGTGAAGGCCGGACATCAGCCGTCTCTCCAGAGGTGATTCGAAGCGTATGCCAGAATCTCTTCTGCAGACTCGGCTGTGTAACCGTAGTCCTTGATCATCGTCTTCACCATCTCAGAGTATTTCTCTTGCTGTTCAGAATCACGTGACTTGGACTTCGTCACGATTCGAGCGAAAGACTTCACTGAATTGATGAGGTATGCCTCGATCGCCTCGCGGAGTGGCTCATAAGCCTTGTAGTCGACCTTGTCGCCTCTTCGCATCTTCGCAAACATGTAGGCGGTGACGTCGCTTCGGAAACCGTCCTTGGCAGAGCCACTGATGCCGATGTTCTCTTCGATCGACTTCATGAAGTCCTCGTCGGGGAGGCGTTCCTCCTTCGTGACCTTGTCCTTCAGCTTCGACCTCGTGGTGTAGGCCTCTGCGTTGTCGAGGTAGGAGTTGAAGAGGCTCTGTGCCTGCTCCTCGTAGGCGGTGACGAATGCCTTCGCGATCTCGGTCTCGAGGATCTTGAGATACTCGTCGCGGACCGTCTTCTGGAGGATCTCGAGGCACGTCTTCTTGAATGCGTCGTCTGTGATCTGTTCACGAACCATCTTCGTGAGTGAGTCCATGACGGAGATGGGCGTGACCATTCCCTTGTCCGAATTCGACAGCGCATGGTCTATCGCCTTCGTGATGAATCGGGTGGAGATTCCGTCCATTCCCTCGTGCTTCGCCTCCTCACGGAGGTCCTTGATGTCGACCTTCTTGACGCGCCCCTTCTCGAGGACGTCCTCGCCGTTGTAGATCTTCAGCTTGGTCAGAGGATCACACTTGGCCGAGGGCTTGAGGCGGGACATGACGGAGAACATCGATGCCACCTTGAGGGTGTGGGGTGCAACGTGGACGTTGAAGTCGCTCTTACCGAGCATCTTCTCGTAGATCTTGATCTCCTGGTTGAGCTCCAGGCAGTACGGCACGGCGACCTTCACGATGCGGTCCATGATCGCCTCGTTGGTGTGTTCACTCTGGAAACGGTTCCACTCGGCCTCGTTGCAGTGCGCGAGGATCACACCATCGAAGTGCAACATGTCGGACTTGCCGGGCGAAGGAACTCTCTTCTCCTGTGTTGCAGTGATGATGGTGTGGAGGAACTCGATCTCGTTCTTGAACACCTCGACGAGCTCCACGATGCCACGGTTGCCCACGTTGAACGCACCGTTTAGAGAGAGTGCACGCGGATCGTCCTCGGCAAACTTGTCGAGCTTGGAGATGTCGACCGAACCGATGAGGACCGAGACGTCCTGCGAGTTCGCGTCCATCGGAGGAACTGCGGCCACGCCACGACGTGCACGCTGAGAGAAAGAGCTCTCCTCGACCTCGAAGTCCTCGTACTTGCCCTTCAAGTCGTTGAGGAGCTTGTGACGAGCGACAGGTGAGATGTCACCCTCGATCTTCACGCCGAGCTCCTTCTCGAACTCAGGTCGAAGAGACCGTGGGATGAGCTGGAGCGGTTCGCCGCGGTGTGGATCACCCTTCAGGTGGAAGAACTTCTTACCTTCGAGAGCGCGCTTGATGTGCTCCGTGAGGGCCGACTTACCAGCGCCGACGGGTCCCATGAGGAGGAGGACCTGACGGGATTCCTCACCTCTATGCGCTGCCGAGTCGAGGAACGACATCACCTTCGCGACGACGTTCTCCATGCCGAAGAACTCGCCCTCGAAGTACTTGTGGATCTTGATGTTCTCGCCGTCGAACACCTTGAACTTACGCGGATCGGAATCGGGCATCGCGTACGAGCCGTGTTCTGTGATCGATTCGTAAAGGCGCTGATGCGCAGTCTTCACGATGGTCGGGTCCTTCTCCACGAGCTCAACGTAGTCCATCAAAGTCCCGTTGAACTTCTTCTCAGACTCTGACTTGGATCTTGCTTCCGCGATCTTGCTCAGAAGGTTTTTACGTACGCTCATCTTTTGCATTCCTCTCCGAATTATACACTCATGTCTCGACTCGGTGCAGCTTTCCGTCAACAATTGTGTTGAGAATGACCTTGTCGTCCCACAGGTAGCCCAAATGCTCCAACGTGGACTTCGTCTCAGACAGCTCTAGGTCTCTTCCGTCGTGTTCGTGACCTAGAACTAGGTTGCCGTTTCGTCTGGCTTCATCGACGTACAGCACCGGGATCGATCCGCCGCCGACCTGCTTCACGAGGTTGCTCCTGACCTCTTCCCAGCCTTCCTCGTCGGACACGTCGTCGACCGACACGTCGCCGCTTCTTTTCCGAGAGTAAGAGAAGAGATTGAGGTCTTCGCAGTCTTCCTGCCTCAGGTACTGTCTCAAGAACGACGCGTCGTTGTGCACCTCTCGAGCGATGAAGCACTCGTCCATTCCCATTCGCTCCTTGATCCTCTGGAAGAGATGGAAGCCGAGGTGGTAGGGATTGATGCCACCGATGTGGGGACGAATCACCTGGTTGTGTGACTTGATGAATGCCACGTGCAGCTCAGGAGGCAGGTCGAGCTCGTGGAGGATAGTGTAGTGCCAGTACGATGCCCAGCCTTCGTTCATGATCTTCGTCTGGATCTGTGGCCAGAAGTATCGTCCCTCGTCGCGACACACGTCGATGATGTCGCGCTTCCACGAGGGCAGCTTCGCGTTCTCGGAGATGAAGCCCAGGATGTCGTAGTCGGGCTCGAGGGGATTCCTCGTCGTGTCGATGTCGGGAAGTTCGGGATCTGCCTTGAGCCTCGCCTTGTGCTCCTCGATCACCTCGTCTCGGGTCCGTCGTCTCATTCCCGGACGCTGTATCTGGAACTGGACTGCGTGGCAGGCATCGATGACCGCCTCCACCTTGTCGATCCCTATCGAGGGATCCTCGACGTAGTCTTGGAATCTCTTCTTCGCGGCCCTGCAGCGACCCACGATCGTGTCGGGTCTGGTACCCTGGAAGGTCCTATTATTTCTGAAAAAATCAGAATGACCTACACAGTGTGCCATTATGAGGATTTGTAGATAGAGGGGATTCTCTCGCATCATGTAGGCGACCGAGGGATTCGAGTTGATGATGAGCTCGTATGGAAGACCCTCCATGCCCAAGTTGTACATCTGGTGCGTCCTCTCGAAGCTCTTTCCGAAGGACCAGTGGTTGAAGTGCGAAGGGAGGCCGTGGAAAGCCATCGCCCCGATCATCGAGAAGAAGTCGATGAACTCGTACTCGATCTCGTACCAGTCCAGCCCATGACCTTTCGCGATCGCGCAGATCTTCTCGTCCCATTCCTCGAGGTCTGTCAGCTTGTAGTCCATCACACACCTTCCTTCGCGGCGCCGAGCATCTCTCGGAAGGCCGGCCAGACATCTTCCTTCTTCTTGATAGTGATGCAGCGAGACTTCTCTCTTATCCTCGGTGCGAGGATCCTAGAAAGCTTCTGCTCGTCCATGTAGCTCCTCTCCGGCTCGAGTTCGCAATATCCGAAGAGCTGGACCATGGACTCGAGCTTCGAGTGCTCCTGGAGGTATTTGCCGTTGTCGGAGTCGAAGTTGTCTCCGTCCGAGAGGTGAAACGCGTAGAGGTTCCATGCGTCGGGGTGGAATCTCTCCTCGACGATGCTATTCACCTTCTCGAGACCCGTCGAAGCGAACGTTCCACCTGTCGTCGCCACCGTGAAGAACTCGTTCTCGTTCACCTCGCGTGCCTCCATATCGTGCGTCACGAAGACGACCTCGACGTTCTCGTACTTCGAACGAATGAACTGATACATGAGGAAGCAGAAGGAGCGAGCGAGGAACTTCTTGTCCTGGTCCATCGATCCCGACACGTCCATCACGAAGAAGACCACAGCGTTTGTGCAGGGTTCGTCCTTCAGCTTGTAGTGACGATACTTGAGGTCGTCCTCGTGGAAGGGAAACGTCTCACCCTCCTCGGCCTTCTCGGGATCGAATCCTGCCGCCTTCATGCGCTTGATGCGTGCTATCGCGGACTTCTTCTTGTCGAGCCGCGGCATGATGCCTTCCGTCCTGTAGCCGCTACGCTTCAACTTGTTCGTGGAGATGTTGGTGAGCTGCTTCTTCTGGAGGTCTGGGAGGCCCAGGTCTGCGAAGAGGTACTCCGAAAGCTCCTCCAGCGACATCTCGACGTCGTAGTACTCTTCACCGCTCTCTGAGCCGGGCTTGTCAGGCCTCGCAGGCTGACCGCGCTCTTTTCCTCCCAGCTTCTGGCCTCGCTTCACGTCCTTGCCAGGTGCAGAACCGACCTGCTTCCCGTTGTCACCGTAGACGAATCTGTGCTCCTTGATTCCTCTCACCGGGATCCGGAACTTCTGCTTTCCGTTGTTTCCGATGATCGATTCGTCGGCCACGATGTGATGAATCCCCTCGCGGATCGCCTTGTCGATCTTCTGCTTGTGACGACGTCGGTCAGACGCCACGCGGTCCGCGTTGGTCCTGTGTTCCTTGAATATGGACATGAGTCAATCATAACTATTCTGCGAGACGTGGATTGAAAAACGAGAGTGAAGTATGCTACAATGGAACGAAATGCGCAAATTTTTCACACTGTTCATCATGGCTTCGTGCGTGAACAAGCCGACACCTGTCACAGATGCCTCGGCACCCGTCTCCGAGACGCCTCCTCCTCCACCGGTCTCTTCGGCACCTCCCTCACACGACGACACAGCGGAAGACTGCTCAGAAGTCCTCACTGAGCCCGCACTGAAGAAGGGTGCCACCGTGATGCTCGTCGGCGATTCGCTCGCCGTCGGGATGTCGACTGAGTTCAAGAGGCTCGCGGTCGGCGCAGGTTATCGTGCCGTGACCCATGCTGCGGTAGGAACGACGACTACACAGTGGCTCACATGGATCAAGCAGGACCTCAAGGTCAATAAGCCGGCGCTCGTGGTCGTGTCGCTCGGCACGAACGATGCAGCGGGATTCGAGTCGGTGTCGAAGAATCCAAAGCTCTTCGAGGAATTCGTGAAGACGATCGACGAGTCCGGTGCCTTCGTCGTGTGGATCGGACCCCCCGCGATCAGCACAAAGAAAGTTGCAAAGATCGATGAAGTTCGTCGACTCGTGAAGTCTGCAGCTCCTATTTACTTCGCGTCCGAAGATCTCGTCATACCTCTGGAGGACGGCATCCACACGAACGCCGCGGAGTACAAGCGATGGATAGGGGCAGCGTGGCACTGGATGTCCTCAAGAATGATCGTCCTCGATTCAGAGTAGGAAATCTCGTGCGCATCGTTCCCACGTTCAATTTCCTGACCGTGGAAGTATGGCCCAATCCTCCCTTCACATTTGGATCGGAGCTTCCCGTGTCACGACTCGACAGGGACACGCTCGCAGTCGTGCTTGAAGTCTGCATGAACGCCTGCAAGATCTTCTCGGGCGAAGTCGTGGGCTGGGTCGACAAATGTGAGCTCGACCATGCGTGAAAAGTCTGCGCTGCGCATGATATGATGGTATCATGACGTGGAACTACCGAGTGGTGAAACACACGGATTCTGAGGGCATCACGCACTTCGGGATCCACGAGGTCTACTACGACAAGGAGGGTCGCCCGTCGATGTACACGGAATCGGCGATGGCGCCCTACGGAGAGACTCTCGAGGAGCTTTCCGAGGACGTGAATCATTTCGCCGCGGCATTCACGAAACCAGTTCTTTCGACTTCGGACTTCGACAAGGAGAAGACTTTGTGATCAACAAGGACTCGATCAGGGGTTTCGCTTGGGGTGCCTTCATTGGCCTCATCGCGATCGCATCGTATGCCGCAGCAGAAGAGCGTCACCGCGACCTCACGATGGACTCGAAGGCGATGATGGGCGCAATGCCGCTCTTCCGCGTAGGCAACTGCGAAGTGTGGGGCTTCAACTGGAGGTCGACCGACAGGGTCGTCGCCGTGTGTCCCGTCCCGACCACACAACCCACATGCATGGGTGAATCGTTGATCCCACCTCTGAAGTAGGCAGGAAGAGACGCAGATGCCCGCAGACAATCCCACAAAATCCGAGAAGGAGAAGCTTCAGCGATTTTACCTCGCTTCGAGGAGCCTCATCCAGGACAACATCGTTCCGGACGTGTGCGTCCAGCGCTCCTTCGAGGAGGCGATCGCAGGTTTCCAAGGTGAGGACGTCTGGAGACCCACGCACATCTCGCGGGCAGCGGTGTTCGAGGCCGTGGAGGGGCAGGTCACAAACATCCAACGTGCCCACGGCGTCGTGGGCGACCGCATGGACAGGTACGACAGGACGCTGTCGATCCTCAGGGGTGAGGAGCAGGACTTCGACACGTGGTGGGACTTCTGGCGGAAGCACGACTCCACCGTCCTCATCACGAAGGCGGAGCACTCTTCCAATCGAAAGTACACCTTCGAAGAGCTCGTGGAGTTGCCCGACGCGGCCCTTCGCATGTTCGTTCGTTCGGGTTTCTCTTTCAAGATGCGCAAGAAGCACGAGCTGAAATGGCTCAGGACCGTCGCTGAAAGGCTGGTATCGACATGAGACGTATCGAAAAACCGTGGGGATATGAGTTGGTTTGGGCAGAGGCTCCGAAGTACGTCGGAAAGGTGCTGCACATCGACTCGGGAAAGCGTCTTTCGCTGCAGTATCACGAGGTGAAGGACGAGACGATCATGGTGCAGAGTGGCTCCCTCCTCCTCGAAGTGGGTCAGACGAAGGACACCCTCTACGAGGTCCACATGGAAGCAGGAGACTGCTTTCACATCACGACGGGGTTGGTCCACCGAATGACGGCGTTGAGCGACGTCGACGTCCTCGAGGTGTCCACTCCTGAGCTCGACGACGTCGTTCGTCTCTCCGACGACTTCGGTAGAACTGCTTAAAAGAAGTCGGGTCGGACACCGACGAGGCATCCGACCCGACATCATTCGCACCGACTCAGGCGTTGGAGACCTTGAGCCACTGACAGGAGATCGTCTCTCCCGTTGACCTGACGCTCATCTGTGCCCATGCTATCAAGTACTGAGTGACTGTCCAGTCGATGGTGACCGACGCCGTCGTGGCCGCAGCCACGCCGAGGTCGTTGTCCGTCGAAGTCGACGTGCTGTAGAGCGTCGTCGCACCGCCGCTGCCGGTCGACACGATCGCTGCCCTTCGAGTCAGAGGCTGCCACACGCCGCTCACGTTCGACTTCGTCGCGAGGGAACCACCGCTGCCGGGAATCGAGTTCGAAGTGTTGATCGCGAGGTTGATCGCCACGCCGCCCGAGGTACCGCCCTTCAGGAAGGCCGCCTCGAGCGTGAGGAGGTCGCCTGCGGTGAACGTGTTCGCGGGGATCGTGAGCGTCGTGAGGATCGTAGCGGTGTTGGAGTTCGACACCGAGGAGGAAGCGGTGGTCGACACGACCTTCGCCACGCCGGATCCTGCAGGACCTGTCGGTCCCGTGGGACCTGTGCTTCCTGTTCCTCTAGGACCTGTGTCACCTGTCGGTCCCGTGGGCCCCGTCGGTCCTGTGGGACCTGTCGCACCTGTCGGTCCCGTGGGACCTGTGTCACCTGTCGCACCTGTCGGTCCCGTGGGACCTGTCGCACCTGTCGGTCCCGTGGGACCTGTGTCACCTGTCGGACCGGTAGGTCCCGTCGCCCCACCGCCGCTGCCGCCCCTCATGTAGAGGTTCCCGCCGCCGCCGTTGTTTCTGATCACGATTGACATCTGTGTCTCCTTTGAAAGCATTCTAAATATCCGAGATCACCAAATATTTTGTGTGTTTGCTTCGTTTCTTTCGGGCGTCTCGCCGAGATGCAAACTTCTCCTGTCGAGTGTTATAGTGTTTCAATGCTGCTTCGCAACGTGTATCTCAATGACACACGACGTGGCTTCATGGTGTATCCTTCGTCCTCAGCCCGCCGTCAAGGCGGCGGAGGTTACATAGAGATGCCGTCACACAAAACGTTGCGGGATTCTGAGCTGTTCCCGGCACTCGTACTCGATCCAATCGCCGGGCGACTTCTCACTCCCACCGGAGTTCGATCCATATCTCCACACAGCCTCGTATCGATCGAGCGCTGACCGGAAAGGCCGAGAATGCAACCCGGGGATCTCTGCAGAACAAAGGCGATCGAACCCAACGTGTTCACCGATTCGTACCGCGCATGGCACTCGGATGATCCACATGGATTCGGGCACGGATTCTACGTTCCACCCCACACCAACTGCCTGGTTCTTCGATCCATCAAACAAGATTTTCGCGGTGATGGCAAAAAGATCGAGGCTTGGATCCACGCGCTGTTCGATGATGGAAAAACCGGATGGTTGCCGATGAACCACCTCGAGGCGATCCTATGAATCCCGGTGATCTTCTCACCCACATATCCCCAAACACCCTCTACGTGTACATCGGCCCCGATATTCAACCAGGAACGCAAGGTAGGTTCACCACCTACCAACTAAAGATGGTTCGGGTGATTAGGCTTGGAGATCCAACCCTTCGCCAACTTCGATTCCACGTATCTTACCTCAGGCCAGCATCATGAAACCCGGTGATCTTCTCACCACAATACCCCGCACGCATTCGTATCCAATCGGTTGGGTTCGAGGAGAAGAACCACACAGGTACACCTCACCAACCATCGTTGTGTTTCTGGAGGAATTTTTGGAAAAAAGCTACGGGGCGGATAACCCTCGAACCTTCTATCGAATTCTCACCCCGGCCGGTGAACACAACATAAACTCGATCTTCTGCCACAAGGTATCTCCATGAAACCCGGTGATCTCGTAACCCCTGTTGCCGGTGGGATTCACATGTACGATACCATTCAACCTCATCTTGGTATCTTCATCTCCACGCTGTGCGAAGATCACCTTGGTGTTGCGAT
>Ga0209189_1000034_pt1 | contig 130871 bp, 120 predicted proteins | sample C_130820_EF_Meta_FD_187308 | JGI IMG/M metagenome (GOLD analysis project Ga0209189, IMG submission 187308) | Freshwater microbial communities from Lake Croche, Canada to study carbon cycling - C_130820_EF_MetaG (SPAdes) (version 3) | ecosystem: Environmental > Aquatic > Freshwater > Lake... | reverse complement strand
AACGGCTTGGCGAATAAATCGAAAACTCCGCGCTATGCCTGCCAGCGCTGCACGAACTGCTGCCGCTGGCCGGGCTTGGTGAAACTCACGGACTCGGACATCAGTGCCATCTCAAATTTTCTGGGCCTCTCGGAAATAGACTTCATCCAGGCATTCACCCGGCTTCGCCCTTGCCGCGACGGACTCGCGCTCACCGACCAACCCGATGGCGCCTGCATTTTCCTCGAGGGCCGCGACTGCCGCATTCAGCCCGTGAAGCCAATCCAGTGCTCCGGATTTCCCAACGAATGGAATTTCCCCGGCTGGCGCGATGTGTGCGAAGCGATTGAAATTTCAGAGACGGGGAACATGGAAAAAAAGGGTTAGCGACTTAACCGGGAAATCTCTTTCAAAAACAAACCCGCCGTTTCTTCGAAGGGATGCGAGGAGATTTTTGATCTCTCAACGCGCTGCGGATGTCGATACGGAGACTGTTTGGCCGATGCGGAGAGGGATGGGAGGATTTCCTGTGACTTTGATGCGAACGGGAAACCGGTTGGGGAGCCGGACCCAGTCAATGGTCTGGCTCACTTTGGGGAGGAGTTCCACGGTGGAACCGTTGGGATCAAAAATGCCCCAAGCCACACTTTCGATGAGACCCTCGAAGGGTTCGTTATTTCGACCGATGAAAGTGATGGATGCCTTGCCGCCTTCTTGGAGGTGGTGGAGTTGGGTTTCCATAAAGTAGGCGGCGATCCAGAAGGAACTCGAATCCACAAGCGCCAGGAGTTGCTCGCCGGCGTAAACATAGGTGCCAAGCGAGGTGTTCATGTTTGTGAGGTAGCCATCGACGGGAGCGAAGATTTTTGTGTAGCCGAGGTTGAGTTGGGCTGACTGGAGATTCGCTTCGGCTGCAGCGGTATTTGCTTGGGCTGCGGCAAAGGAGTCCTGGGCATTCTGCAGGTCGCGGAGGTCGTTAACCTTGGTCTGATAGAGCACCGTCTGGCGGTCGAGTTCCTGCTTCGCCTGCACCTCGGCAGCTTGGGCCTGCTGGAGCTTGGCGCCGCAGTTGTTGACGGTGGCAATGTAGGTGGAGGGATCGACTTCGAAGAGGAGGTCGCCTTTTTTGACCTGCTGGTTGTCGCGAATAGGAATCTGAACGATGGGGCCGGCGACGCGACTTGCTATGCCAACGACATTGGCGCGCACTTGGCCGTCGCGTGTCCAAGGTTTGGTGGTGTAGCGGCTCCACATCCCGAGGGAGGTCAGGAACGCAAGAACAACGACCGTCGTCGTTACAATGAAGGCTGTGCTTTTTTTCATGGAGCAAGACAAAAACCCAAGGCCGAACCGAAGAGGATGACGAGTGCTATAAAAAGCAGCGGAACATTCCAGAGATAACGCGTCCAACCAAGTCGCTCAGCACCTACAAGCATCATCCAAGCGGCAAGAAAACCGGCTGCGCCTATGAGCATCTCCCACGGCAAGAGGAAGTCCCCAAGCAGAAATTGAGCGGAACTGAACTGGTTCAACATCGAGGTCGCAATCCTTTCACTAAGGCCCACAAGTGGCAAGCCCGTGCATTCCAGCGTATAGACGCGGAGAGGTTAGGGATAAGACTTCTCGCTGCCCTGGTCGTAAGACATTTTCGACTCGTAAACTTGCTCACAGCACCGCGATTTGTAGTTCCAGCGTCCACCGGACTCAACGCACTTGTTGATCTCCAGAAAATCAGGGCTGAAACCGTGAATCGCATACAGGGTAAAAAAATATCCTCCGACCAACAAAAGAGCTGTAGCAAAGAGCATCAGCATAGCTTTGGGAGGCAATATGAAGAATTTTTCCAGAATGTTTTTAGGGGACATAGGGGGAGCTAGTTGCAGCAGTGAATCGTTATTTTTCTGAAAGGTAAAAGAAAACTTTCGCTTTTTTCAGTCTAAAGCCGCTTCCGCCTGCTTGATTCCATGGCTTTTTTTGAGACGATCTTCAGCCAGTGATTCCGTCCAGCAAAAGACCCGTTCGTATTCTGATCCTGACCGCCAGCATGGGAGAGGGACACAATACCGCAGCACGCAACATCCAGCACGCGCTCGAAGCCGAGGCAGGGAGCACTGTGAAGGTGCTTGTGGTGGATCCCTACACGCGGACGAACCCTGTGGTGAACCGCTGCATTCAGCGCGGGTATACCGCGGCGATCAATAATTACCCCCGGCTTTGGAAAATGGTTTTTGCGATGCTCAGCCAGCCGAAGGTCATCGAGGGAATGGCGCCGCTTTTGCTGCAGCTCACGAACGCGGTGCATTCACTGGTGCGGGAGTTCCAGCCGGACCTGATCGCCTCCACCTACCCGATCTTCGGCTACATCATGCAAAGAATCCGCAGCGTAGACCCGGCTGTGGCCATGCCATTTTACATGGTCATCACGGATTCCACGATGATCAACCAGACCTGGTATCGCTACCCTAGTGACGGAGCGATTGTGGCTGATGAACCTACGGCGGAAGTCCTGCGCGGCGATGGCGTGGCTGAAGAAAAAATTCACGTCCTGGGTTTTCCTGTCGGCCTGCAATTCGACGAGTTCATTCCTACTCCCCCTCCTCACGATGGCAACTGGCGGCTGCTCTTTTTTCCAGGAGGTCCACTGAACCGAGCCTTTGAAACGCTAAACCATCTTTCCACCATTGAGAAAGCCAGCGTGACAGTCATCACAGGCCGGCGACAGGATGCGCATGCAGCCCTTTCACGCGCCGGTCTGCCGAAGCGGGGGCACCTGATCGGCTGGACCGATAAAATGCCAGACCTCATGGGCTCGCATCATATTTTCATAGGCAAAGCCGGCGGCGCGACCGTGCAGGAGGCCATCGCAGCGCAGATTCCTTTTGTTGTGAACCATATTGTTCCCGGCCAGGAGGAGGGCAACATCGCACTCATCCAGCAAACGGCGATTGGCGCACTCGCCTCAAACAGCCCAGCAGACATCCTGCATATCGTGAAGGGCGCCATGGCGAACGAAGCCGCTCTCTGGAGGACATGGCGTAAAAATCTTGTGCAGATTCAAAAACCTTCCGCCTCAAGAGCCATTGCCTCGTTCCTTCTGGAGCGGGCTGTCGCGCGGTAGCGAGAAACCCTTGGAGGGTCGACCTCCGGCTTGACCCATTCTTCAGCCGCGAAGCGGCGTCTCAGGGGAGCATGGCCGTCTCGGCTGTGCAGGCGAAAGGCGTGGTTTGGCAATCGATGAGGTGGCAGCGCGAGTGCCTTTCACGGTCGAGACGACCGTGTTCCCCTCTTGCGCGCGGCAGCGCGATTCGTAAGCCAGGGCAGAGGTCAGGATGTCTGAGGCTGTTGCTGGGTGAGGCAATGAAAGGCTCCGAGACCCCAGATGAGTTCACGGCAGTCGATCGGGACGATGCGCCGACTGGGGAAGGCCTCGTGCAGAGCAGAGACCGCCCAAGAGTCGTTATGCTCGTTGAAGACAGGCAGGAGAACGACTGAATTCGCGATATAGAAATTTGCATAGCTCGCAGGCAGACGCTGCCCGTCGCGCATGATACGCGTCGGCATCGGCAGCGTGAGCACGTGGAGAGGCTCGCCGTCCGCAAGACGCATGGTGTGGAGCCGGTCGAGATTCTGCTGCAGGGGCTCGAAATTGGGATCGTGTTCGTCCTCCTCCACGGCGGTGATAACAGTGGATGGGCCGATGAAACGCGTGATGTCATCGACGTGACCATCCGTATCGTCGCCCTCGATACCGTTGCCGAGCCAGAGGACTTTTTTAGCGCCGAGTTTGTCCCGGAGCTTTTTCTCAATAGAAGTGCGGTCGAGCGAGGGGTTGCGGTTTGGATTGAGCAGGCAACTCTCGGTGGTCAGGAAAGTGCCATGGCCGTTGGTATCGATGGATCCGCCCTCGAGGATGAAATGCTCGAAGTTGAACAAAGGCAGACCCAGGGCTTTTGCAACGGCAGGCGGCACGGCGTTGTCCTCGTCGAAGGGCGAAAGTTTGTAGCCCCAAGCGTTGAATCCGAAATTCAGCACGGCAAGCTGCGGCGACTTGTCGCGTTTCACAAAAATAGGCCCGTGGTCGCGGCACCATGGTTCATCCGTCGCAATGTGGAAATACTCGACGCGGTCCGGCGGACAGGAGCGGAGGAGCTTGCGAACGGCTTTCTCCTGCTCGGCGCCGCTGACATTGATGCGGACGATCTCGGATTCCGCCAGCACCTCCACCATTTTGACGAAAGTGGGAACGACCCGATCATAGGATTCCGGAAAGCTATTGCAATCAGGCTGGGGCCAGGAAATCCAAGTCGCCTCGTGAGGTTCCCACTCGGCCGGCATGCGATATCCTTTTTCTGAGGGACTCGTTTCAGTCATGAGGTTGATGGTTTTCTGTTACTGACGCGTAAGGACAAGGCAAAGTTCGAAAAAAATTTTTCGGGTTTTTGAAAAACCATTTGCATTCGGTTCAAATGGCATTCTGAACAACAAGCAAAAGCGGCGGGGGCTCACATTCCCCCGCCGCTTCACACTATGCCAAATTATTTCTTAGATGGCTTTTTCTCCTGTTTCATCCGTGCGGATGCGAATGGCCTCCTCGACCGGTGAGACGAAGACTTTTCCATCTCCGATTTTTCCAGTCTTAGCGGACTTCACGATGGCCGCGATAGCACCCTCGAGGAGCGAGTCGGTGACGACGACCTCGATTTTGATCTTCGGCAGGAAGTCCACGGTGTATTCGCTACCGCGATAGATTTCGGTGTGTCCCTTCTGGCGACCGAATCCTTTGACTTCGCTGACGGTCATTCCTTCGATCCCGAGGTCGGCAAGGGCCTCTTTGACCTCTTCGAGTTTGAAGGGTTTGATGATGGCTTCGATTTTTTTCATACGATTGGGTTCTTTTGGTTAAGCAAGTATTAGTTGAGAAGATAACCTTCCTCGCTGTGGTCGGTGATATCCAAGCCCGCTGCCTCGTCTTCTGCCGATGGGCGGAGTCCGATGGTGAACTTGACGATCAAAGTGATGACCAGTGTCCCGACAAGGGCGAGAGCCAAGGTGATTCCGATAGCTTGGAGTTGGGCCACCCAGAGAGTGCCACCTTCGACAGCGGCTTTGAGACCGTTTTTAGCGGCATAGGCGTCACTGATGAGGTTGGCATTGACAGAGGATGAGGCAAAGATACCGGTCACCAATGCACCCATTGTGCCGCCCACGGCATGCACACCAAATGTGTCCAGAGCGTCGTCGTATCCGAGTTTAACTTTCAGGTAGGTCACTGCCAGGAACGGAACCACGCCGGCCAGGACACCAATGACGATGGCGCTGTTAGCGGATACAAAGCCCGCGGCAGGAGTGATGACCACCAGGCCAGCAACAGCACCGGAGCAGAAGCCTAAGACGCTGGGGTGACCCTTCAGGATCGCTTCCAACATGGCCCATACGAAGGCGCCGGTGGCTGCGGCCAGTGTGGTGGTCAGAAAGGCTTGAGCGGCGATGCCATCAGCAGCGAGAGCGCTGCCGGCATTGAAACCATACCATCCGACCCACAGCATTCCCGTGCCGACCATGCAGAGAACCATGCTGTGCGGAGGCATGGAGACCTTGCCAAATCCAGCGCGGCGACCAAGAAGGAGACACAAGAGAAGAGCTGACCAACCCGAGGACATGTGCACGACGGTGCCGCCAGCGAAATCGATTGCTGGAATCTTGGCATCGGCATTCCAAACGCCATTCATGAGGCCCGTGCCACCCCAGACCATGTGGGCAAGCGGGAAGTAAACAACGAACATCCAGAGGAAGGTAAATGCCATCACAGCCCAGAATTTCATGCGCTCAGCCGTTGCGCCGAAGATGAGAGCCGGAGTGATGATTGCGAAAGTCAACTGGTAGATGCAGAAGATGCTTTGGGAAATCCAGTAGGCGTAGGTGGTGTTGGGTGCCGGTCCGACATCCTTGAGGAAGAAGAATTCCGAACCACCGAGGAAGGGGCTCGAGAAGTTCGTGCCGAAGACCAAGCTGTATCCCACCGCCCACCAGAGAATGGTGACCATGCCAGCGATGCCCAGACACATTGCCAAAATCGAGAGCACATTCTTGGATCGAACTAGGCCACCGTAGAACAGCGCCAGGCCGGGCAGTGTCATGAACAGCACCAAGGCAGCCGATGCCATCATCCACGCATTGTGACCGGGGCCGGCGACACCGGTGATTTTGCTGCCAACTGGGTCCACATTGTTGATGTAGGCTTCGAGTCCGGCGATGCGTTGCTCGAGCGATGGCTCGGCGGCGGCATCCGTGGGAGCAGCAGAGGTCTCCACGAGGGTGGTTGTGGTGGTTGTCTTCTCCTCCACGACTGTGGTGGCGGCGTCTTGGGCGAACGCCGATGACAGTGTGAAGGAACCCGCCGCAATGATGGCTGCGGCTAGGTGTGCCAGTATTTTGTTTTTTATGAGCATGGTTGTATGGAGTTGTTGAATGTCCTCGGTCGATGAAACCAAGGACTAACCGCCAATAAGCAATCAGCGTGCCAACCTGTTTCTATAGGGAGAGGAGCAATGAGCGTGCAAAAAAAACAACACCTGGACCCGGCATGTCGTTTTTTGTTCAATCGGCCTCGGTATCCCTCTGCGGGTTTTCAGTGAAAGCGCCGACTGACCGTGAATTTCGGCTTTCGCAGGAAGTCGCGCATGGCATGGTGTGACCCGTCATGGTTGTCACTTCGATAAATTCCACTTCGAACGCCGTCGATGCAGAGCGTCCTGCAATGTGGCGCATCCTGATGGCTTTCGGGATTGTCTATGTTGGCTATGGGTTGAATTTCCTGGCGGTGAAAATCGGTGTTGAAAGCCTGCCTGCATTTCTCTTCGCGGCATCGCACATTTTTTGCGCCGGCGTGCTCCTCATCGCTTGGCAATCCTGCACGCGTGGCCGTGCCCTGTTGCCAATCGCGGGCCTCCAGCGCGCGGCGGTCGGCGCGTTCTTCCTTTTCGTCGGCGGGGTGGGACTCGTGACGCAGGGCGAAAAACTCGGCGTTCCATCCGGCATAGCGGCGGTCATTAAAGCCTCCGTGCCACTCTGGGTCGTCGTATTGGAGGCTCTGCGCCCGAGGGGGGAGCGGGTTTCACCGCTGATGTCTGTGGGCCTCCTGCTTGGAGCTGCAGGCGTGGTGGCGATTGTGTTTCCAAGATTGACGACCAGCTCGGCGGACGCGATGCCAACAGGGATTCTGCTTCTGGTGGTCTCAGCATTTCTTTTTGCCATCGGGAGCATTTTTGTCCGGCACAAGCCCCCTTCGGACTCTCCGGTGGCAGGTGCTGGATGGATGATGATTTTTGGCGGCGTCCTCTTGACAGCGCTTGGCCTGATCTTCGGTGAAGCGAGCCAAATTCAGGCCGGTGACTTCACTTCGAGGACGCTCGGCGCGTTTGCTTTTCTACTGTTTGTCCACTCCCTGGCCGCCTTCACGGCTATGAACTGGCTCCTACGCCACCTGCCCGCCTCGGTGGTCACCACAAAATTCTACGTATCGCCCGCTGTGGCGTTGCTGGCGGGGAGCCTTGTTCTCGGCGAAAAAATCACCCTGCCAGTCATCGCCAGCTTGTGCCTGATCCTCGTTGGAGTGGGCATTGTGCTCTGGGGCGCTTCGAGAAAAAAGGGGGAATCCCCGCTCAAGCCGAATGACGCCGAGGAGCTTGATACCTGAAACTTCTGGGCGACTCCTTAATGCAATGCGGCTCGGCAGGCGCGGCAATGGTCCGCTATTTTTTCGGCCTTGAGAATTCCCGATACGATGGCCACGCGTTGCGCTCCGGCAGCGAGGACTTCGGGGAGATTTTCCAGCTTGATGCCGCCAATGCAGTAAATCGGCAAGGGCACGAGGCGGTGGACTTCGCTGATTCGTGAAGTTCCGATGGATGTGTAATCCGGTTTCGTAGGCGTTGAAAAAAGTGGACCAAACCCAATGTAGTCGGGCTTTTCTTGGAGGGCCGACTTAGCCTGGAGAAGACTGTGGGTGGAGAGGCCAACGATCTTATCTGGCCCGATCAAAGCGCGCGCCTTTTCAACCAGAATATCGTCCTGGCCCACGTGCACACCATCAGCGCCTGATTCGACAACGACCTCCGGGTGGTCGTTGATAATAAGTGGAACCCCAAAGCTCTTGCAGATGGGAACCAAGGGCAGGGCCAGCTTGAGAATCTGGTCTGGCTGAAAGTCTTTGGCTCGCAGTTGGAGGATTTCCACTCCGCCTTCCAGCATTTCGCTGGCGACGCGGATGGTTTCCGACGGGGCGACGTAGCCCATATCAAGGATTCCGTAGAGGCGGCGGTTGTGAAGGTCGAAGTTCATTTGCGGAGGCTGGCTTTGCAGGAGCATTTTCCGCCGCAGGCGGGCTGATCTTTGCTTTGAGATTTCCAAAGTCCACGCGTCAAAAATGCCAGCGAGGCGCAAATCGCAAGAGGGATCAGAAAAAGTTCCAGTAGGGTCATGACCTCACCATAACCTCGAAATCTGATAAATCAAAACTGCGCTCACCCAAGCCAAGGCAGTCATTCCAAAAAAGGAAAAAGCAGCCCACCGCCAATTCAACTCGCGGGCGATAATGGCCACCGTCGCTCCGCACTGCATGCAAAGGGCGAAAAAGACCATAATTCCAAGCACGACAGGCAGCGTGTAGACTGGCTGTCCCTCGCGCGGACCGCTAGTCCATTTTTCTTTTTGAAGCACACTGCGGAGGTCGTCCGATCCCTCATCCACATCGGCGCCGAGGTTGTAGATGATGCCCATGGTGGCAATGATGACCTCCCGGGCCGGGAAGCTCGAAAGGACGCCTACGGTGATCTTCCAGTCGAATCCGGCAGGATCGAAAACCGGCTGCACGGCCTTGCCAAAGCGCCCGAGATAGCTTTGTTCGATATAGGCGGAGTCGATGTGGTGGGCGAGTGCAGTGCTGATCTCGGATTCAGGATTTTCCAAAGCGGATTGGATGTCGGCCGTGGTATGATTCACAGCTGCCTCAGCTAGGAAGGACTGAGTGGCCTTTTCTTTAACCTCCGGATCACGGGGAAAGTAAAGAAGCGACCAAATTAGAATCGAGAAGGCGAGAATGACAGTGCCCGCCCGGAGCACAAACTCCCGCCCGCGCTCCCACATGCGATGGAAAATATTTCGCAGGGTCGGCACTCGATAATCTGGCATCTCGAGGATGAATGGCTGGGTTTTGATTTTTAGAAAAAACCTGTTCAGCACCCATGCCAGTGGAAGCGCAAGCGCGAGCCCGACAAAGTGCATCGCAAAAAGAACGGCACCCGCAACAAGCGGTCCGTAGAGTGGCTCAATGAAGGTTCCGATAAGCAGGATGTAAACCGGTAACCTCGCCGAGCAGCTCATGAACGGCGCCATGAGAATCGTTGTGAGCCGAGCCTTGGGATCGCTGAGCGTGCGGGTGGCCATCACTCCCGGAATCGCGCAGGCATAGCTCGACAGAAGCGGCACGAAGCTGCGTCCATTGAGCCCGCACCAGCTGAAAAGTTTGTCCACAAGGAATGCGGCGCGGGCCATGTATCCCGTGTCCTCAAGCAACGCGATGAAGAAAAAGAGAATTAAAATCTGCGGGAGAAAAATCAGAACACCGCCGACTCCAGCAATGATGCCGTCGCAGAGCAGACTCTGAAGAGCCGGGGTGGCGGAGAGAAGCGGACGGATCATGTCCTGCGTGGCCGAGGTTCCCGCATCGATCAAATCCATGAGCGGCCCAGCCCAAGAATAGAGGCTCTGAAAAACCACATACATCACACCAAGAAAAATCAGCGTTCCCCACACGCGATTCAGCAGCAAAGCGTCGATGGAGTCGTGAGACCGGGCGATTGGCCCACTGGCCTCGACCACGCCAGCGAGAAGGGCTTCCAGATGGCGGTAATGGATCACAGCCTCGGCGGATCCCGGATTCAAGCCCGACTCGCGGATTTCCCTGTGCGCAGTGTCCAGCAACCTCTTGACGCAAGCTTTGTCACTCACGCCGCATGTGAAGACACTGTCGCTATCAAAAAGAACACGCAGCGCCTCGGCTTGGGAGAGGTCGCTGCTTCCGGCACCCTGAAAGCCAGCACGGAGCAAACCGCATCCCTGAGTGATGCAGTCGGGCCAATGGATTTTGGGGAGAGCTGACGGGGCATCGATCGCAGAGACGATAGCCTGCGTCAACTCCGCCAGCCCATTACCTCGTGTGGCGATGGTTTCGACCACTGGAACACCAAGCCTCTTCGCCAGAAGGTCAACATCGATACGAATACCATTGCGCTTCGCGGCGTCACACTGGTTCAGAGCGATCAGTGCAGGAATACCCAACTCCGCGCATTGCGAGACCAGCAGGAGATTGCGCTTGAGATTGGTCGCATCGAGGACAAAGACCAGCAGGTCTGGCTTCTGCAATCCCCGCCGGCCGCCGAGCACATCCATCACCACCCGCTCGTCATTCGAAACGGCCGTGAGGCTGTAACAACCTGGCAGATCGAGAAGGTCCATTTCGATGCCGCCAGCGCGCAGGAGGCCGGATTTTTTCTCCACTGTGATGCCCGGATAGTTCGCGATGTGCTGACGCAGGCCAGTGAGGCGGTTGAAAAGCGTGGATTTTCCGGTGTTGGGATTTCCCACCAGCGCAACCAGCGGACGGCCTTGCCGCTTTTTCGGGGCAGCTTCAGACGGCGCGTTCATTCGGCAATGTTCTTCACTTGAATAATACGCGCCTCGGCCCGCCGAAGGCTGATTTCCTGGCCATCGAGTTCGACGGAGATCGGGTCTCCGAGGGGCGCAAAGCGGGTTACTTTGACCATGCGACCGGGAATGAAACCCAAGGTGGCCATGCGGTTCGCACGGTCACAATCCGATGCGATGTCTTCAATTTCGGCGCGACTGCCCACCTTCAAAGTGTCCAGCGTGCGCTTCATGCCTTCGATTTTAAAATGGAATTGGAAATTCTCCCGAGCATTTCCACTACCATACGAGACTCCCTGCGGGCGTCAATTATTGAGATTACGTCTCAACTGATAGAGTTTCGCCCTCAGCACTTCCATCTTCAGAGCATCAGACCTTGCTGTTTCCCCACAAGCGCACCAAGGATAGGCCAAATGAGGTTCGCCTTTGCATCTATCGGGTCTCTTGGAGATTTGCATCCCGTGCTCGCCATGGCCGTTGCCGCTACGCGGCGCGGGCATAATGTCGTGGTGGCGGCCGCCCCCGGCTATGCGGCGAATGTGGCACGGGCGGGCCTGGCTTTTCATCCGCTCCGTCCAGCGATTCCAGAGGATGCCGAGTCGCTCGCCTATTATTTCGACATGAAACGCGGTCCACGGCGTTTGCTTCAGGACATGATTTTTGCGGATGTCGCCGAGACGCATGAGGACCTTTGCGGTGCCGCGAGAGGAGCGGATTTGCTGGTCGTGGGAGAGTTGCTTTACACCGCGCCGATCGTGGCAGCGGATGAGAAAATCCCTTGGCTGAATGTCGTGCTGGCGCCGACCTCACTGCTCTCTGCCACGGACCCCTGTGTGCTGGCCCCGGCGCCATGGTTGCACAAGTTCCGGCATTTGGGTCCATGGCTGCACCGTCTCGCGTATTGTTTTGGACGAATCGAGGGACGCATGTGGGCAGGCGGTTATTACCGGTTCCGCCGCTCACTGGGTCTGCCCGCCGGAGCGAATCCGATCTTCGACGCCAAGCATTCCCCTTTTGGGACGCTCGCGATGTTTCCAGATTTTCTCGCGGCCCCGCAGCCCGACTGGCCATCAAAGACGGTGCAGGCGGGTTTTCCGTTTTATCATCAAGGTGGGGATGTCGAAGTGGTGCGGGATTTTTTAAAATCCGGGAGCCCGCCCGTGGTTTTCACGCTCGGCTCGATCGTTGCGCATTTCGAGCCATCATTTTACCAGGCAGCTGCGGAAGCCGCTCAAATACTCGGCCGCAGGGCGATTCTTCTCACCGGACGGAACGCCGCCGTGCCTCAAAACCTGCCGGAGTCGATATTGGCGGTGAACTATGCCCCGTTGCATTCCATCCTGCCACAGGCCTGTGCCATCGTTCACGCCGGCGGCATCGGAACCTGCGCCGAGGCGCTCAAGGCCGGCCTTCCCTCGGTGGTCATCCCCTATTCCTTCGATCAACCGGATAACGCCGCCCGCTTGCGCCGACTCGGTGTGGCTGAGATTTTGCCCCGTAACGCGATCACGGCCCAGAACCTCGCCGCCAAGCTGGAGGTTCTTTTGAAAACACCAAGCGCCACCACCGCAGCAACGCGACTGGCAAGCATGATCCACCCGCAGGATGCCATGAACCAAGCGCTGGATAAAATGGAGTCCGTCGTCGGCACTGCATAGAAATTTAAAATCTCTGCACTATTGCCGAAATACTTCGGGAGTGGCTATCCTCCGCGCTTTCCAAACCGCCAGATGAATATCCACGAATACCAAGCCAAAGAACTCCTCGACCTGTTCGGCGTCGCCAACAGCCCCGGTGGAGTTGCCTCAACGCCGGAGGAAGCCGAGAAAATCGCTGCTTCTTTGAACACTCAAGACCTCGTCATCAAAGCCCAGGTTCACGCCGGCGGCCGCGGCAAGGGGACATTTAAAAACGGCTTCAAAGGCGGCGTTCATCTTTGCAAAACGCCCGCCGAGATTCGTGATACCGCCGCCAAGATGCTCGGTGAAACCCTCGTCACCCACCAGACCGGCGAAGACGGCCGCATCGTCCGCAAGGTGCTCGTCGCAAAATCGGTCGAAATCCAAAAAGAACTCTACTTCGCCATTCTCATCGACCGCGCCATTTCCGCACCGGTCATCGTGGCCAGCACCGAAGGCGGCGTCGATATTGAAGCCGTCGCGGAGCACACACCCGAGAAGATTTTCCATCTCCCCGTTGATCCGCTCATCGGCCTTCAGCCCTACGAAGCGCGCAAGCTCGCCAAGATGCTGGGCATTCCCACCGCCCTCCTCAAAAATGCCGCGACGCTTTTTGAGAACCTCTACAAACTTTTCATCGCCCGCGACTGCTCAATGGTCGAGGTGAACCCTCTCGTCATCACGAAGGACAACCAAGTCCTCGCTCTCGATGCCAAATTCAATTTCGACGACAACGCCCTCTTCCGCCACCCGGATGTCCAAGCCTACCGTGACATCGAGGAGGAAGACCCACGCGAGGTTGAAGCCTCCAAGCACAGCCTCAGCTACATCGGGCTGGATGGAAACATCGCCTGCCTCGTGAACGGCGCAGGCCTTGCCATGGCCACGATGGATATCATCAAACACAACGGCGGCGAACCTGCGAACTTCCTCGATGTGGGCGGTGGCGCCAGCGAGCAGCAGGTCACCGAAGCCTTCAAAATCCTCGTCGCTGACAGCCGCGTTAAAGCGATTCTGGTGAACATTTTCGGAGGCATCATGAAGTGCGATGTCATCGCCCAGGGCATTATCAATGCCGTGAAGGCCGTCAACCTCCCCGTCCCGCTCGTCGTGCGCCTCGAAGGCACCAATGTCGACGCCGGCCGGAAACTCCTCTCCGAATCCGGACTCAAACTCACAGCGGCGACCGACATCGCCGACGCCGCACAAAAAGTCGTAGCAGCCGCAGCCTAACCTCTCAAAACCATGTCCATTCTCGTTGATAAAAACACACGCCTGCTCGTTCAGGGAATCACCGGCAAATCGGGCGCTTTTCACGCCAAGTCTTGCATGGAATACGGAACCAATGTCGTTGCCGGAGTCACTCCAGGCCGTGGCGGTGAGGTTTTCGAAGGCAAGGTCCCGGTTTTCGACACCACCTACGAAGCCCGTAAACACACAGGTTGCAACGCTACCATGATCTTCGTGCCTCCAGCGGGCGCGGCAGACTCCATCCTTGAAGCAGTGGATGCTGGAATCGAACTCGTCATCTGCATCACCGAGGGCATTCCTGTCCTCGACATGATGAAAGTCAAAGCCGCCATGGCGAAATCGAAATCCCGCCTCATCGGCCCAAACTGCCCTGGTATCATCACTCCCGGTGCCTGCAAGATCGGCATCATGCCCGGCTACATCCACAAGGAAGGCAAAGTCGGAGTGGTCTCGCGCTCCGGCACCCTCACCTACGAAGCCGTCTGGCAACTTTCCAGCCGTGGCCACGGTCAATCGACCTGCGTCGGCATCGGAGGCGACCCCATCAATGGCACATCGCACCTCGATGTCGTCAAAATGTTCAACGACGACCCCGGCACCGAAGCATTCATCATGATCGGTGAAATCGGCGGAACCGCCGAAGAGGAAGCCGCCGAGTGGATCGGAAAAAACTGCAAAAAGCCAGTCGCCGCCTTCATCGCCGGAGCCACAGCACCTCCCGGACGCCGCATGGGCCACGCAGGCGCCATCGTCAGCGGTGGAAAAGGCACAGCCGCCGGCAAGATCGAAGCGATCCAAGCCGCCGGCATCGAAGTCGCCGCCACACCAGCAGACATGGCCGACGCCCTCCTTCGCCGCATGGCGAGGTGAGAGAAAGTTTTAAGTCTTAAGTTTTAAGTTTTAAGTCGCGCTACCGCGCGGAGCCAGTTTATGCGGGGCCGAGGTGAAAACCTGGTCCCGTATTTCTTTTGCAACCGGCAAGCGCCCCCTCGCGCAGTTTTTTTGATCAGCGAGTGGGGTCCGTGAGGCGGTCTTTGGGATTTTCCAGGCGTTTTTTGATTTGCTCCCAGGAGAGTTGCTCGGCGTGCCCATCGGTGAAGAGATAATTCGAACTGCCGCCATGCCGCTTGACATCAATAAGTTCCTCAAAAGCTTCGGGAGGAACTTGATCCCCGTAGAACTCCGAGAAATGGAAGTGGTCGGTGGAAAAAACTTTTGATGACTCCGCGAAGTAGATCGTCTCGGCGGGGCGGTCGATTTTTGAAAGAAAGGAGAAATCCAAAAACTCAGCTTGGCAGGGATTCGGCGTGAGCATGTCGTTGATCGCAAAACTGCGTTCGCGGGCCTTAACCGGATCGGATGGGCATTTGAACTTTATGGAATCCGACGCATAGGGCTGAAGAGTGAGAGCCCATTGATTGGCAGCCCCCTTATGCGAAGTCATGGGGAGTTTCATTGCATTGTCTGCGGCGTAGGACATGGCAGCCATGCCAATATTTCGCAGATTTCCAAGACATTTAGTTGCATTGCCTTTCTCGAGTATTGCGCGACTCATTGGAAGACCCAGAGCTGCAAGAATGCAGATGATGGAAACTACAACCAAAAGCTCGATGAGCGTGAACCCACCTTGGAAATGCCAGTCGGAAGGATTCGACGGATTGGAAAGAGAATTCACGCCCATGGCTACAATCTCAGATTTTTTTGCGACGCAGGTTCACTAAAGCGAATAGGGCTACAATAAAGCCTATAAGCGCGTAAGTGGAGGGCTCCGGAACCGCGCCGAAGGTAACACTAGCACCATAGTTACCTAGATCCACACCATTGTAATTCGCCCCACCAACGAAGACGGAATAGGAACCAGCAGATAGGGCAAATGTTCCCGTGACATTCCCGTCGGCATTCCCATCACCTTGGATTCCTGGAGCGGAGCCATAGTTCGCGGAAGTGCCGTCTGCTGCATGGCCAACATACACCAACTCCCCAATGTCTCCCGTATCGTTTCCAATGGAGAAGCTGCCCAGAGTGTTCAAGCAACCCTCCGAACCTGAACTGCGTCCGGCACGCCAAGCGATGGAAACATCGGAGCCATCATGAGCTCCTGACACAGCCAAACCTCGATAGATCGTGTAAGCAGGCAAAAACTGGGCTCCGATATTACTATCGAAGGGGTAGACTCCAGCCTGCGTCCCCGAATTTGTCCCGCCGCCGAGTATGGAGAGGGAAAATGTTCCGGGATTGTTTAATAGGAAGCTGAACCACCTGCCTTTGTGGCTGTCACCGTAGTCCGAGTCTGTGGCATCGGCCCAACCGAAATCAGTGGCGATATTCGTGAGGGTGATTCCGACGGAACTATTGGTCAGCGAACCGTTGTTTCCTGTTGTGGTCCAAATACCTCCGCTTTCAGACCAAGTTCCCAAATTACGACCCGAGTATCCGATATGAGCGGAAGCCGTTTGCAATGCTGAGAGAGCCAAGAAAAACGCGGCAAGATTTTTTATCATTTTTTCCATAAGTAATTTTAAGTGTGTGTATTGAAAATTCATCCCTCCGCGTAGCATTCGACATCGAACGCACAAAAGTGATCCCGCAGAGGAGCCAGGGGTTTTTATGGCCGCGAAAAGGAAAATGCGGCCCCCCGAGGCTTGGGTTGATCCGGAAAAGGGGTCCGGGTTTTTAGAAAAGAATCCCGCGCCTCAAGCTATGGGCACGGGAGTGGCTGGGGAATGCGGGCGGGATTCTGCCGTGAGATTCCGGGGGAGAGGAAATTGGAACGGGGCGCTGACGGGCACGGGGAGGAGGGTGGCATCGTTAAGGGCGAAGAGCTCGATTTTCTTGGTGGCCGACAAAATCTCGGGGGCTTTCTTTTCCTGCTTTTTGGCCTCCTTGATCGAATCGCACATATTGCAGGGGTGCTCGCCATCGAAGGTTTTTTTCGCGCCGACGAGGACGGATCCGTCCTGCGTGGTGTAGGTCCAGATCATATTTGCCCAAGCCACGGTTTGAAGAACTCCCCAGTGGCCTCCAATAATAAAAAACAACGCAATGGCGGCTATGACTTGGCCGCAGGATGCGAGGATTTTTCGACGGAGCGTGGACACGGGCGCGGAGACTGGCTTCCTCGAGGGGATGGTGTCAATGCGAAAAAATCAGGCGGCTTCCTCACCCTCGCCCCGGTATTCGGCAAGCTTGTTGCGGAGGGTGCGGATGCTGATCTGGAGGAGTTCGGCGGCTTGGGTGCGGTTGCCGTTTGTGCGCTCGAGGGCTTCGAAGATGGCGCGTTTTTCGAGCTCGTGGAGTGGCATGACTTGGGAATTCGAAGCGGGTGCCGGGGCAGCGGATTCTTGAACAACAGGAGCGGCCTGCTGTGTAGCAATGGGGGCGGGAGGGGTGAGACCCATGAGTTCGGCGCTGATGGGGACGCCTTCCTCGGCGAGGATGGCGGCGCGCTCAACGACATTTTGGAGTTCACGCACATTACCCGGCCAATTGTGGGCGAGCAGTCCAGCCATGCCGCTTTCGGAAAACCCGCCGCTTTTGATGCCGTGTTCCTTGGAAAAACGCTCGAGAAAATGATTGGCGAGGAGTTCGACATCCCCCGTGCGCTCGCGGAGCGGCGGGACTTGGATGGGGAACACATTGAGGCGGTAGTAAAGATCCTCGCGAAATTCGCCTTTCTGAACCGATTTGAGCAGGTCGCGGTTCGTGGTGGCGAGGACGCGGACATCGACTTTGATGGTTTTATTTCCCCCGACGCGCTCGAATTCCCGCTCTTGGAGGACGCGGAGGAGCTTGGCCTGGAGGGTAAGCGAGATTTCACTGACCTCGTCGAGGAGAATCGTGCCGCCGTCGGCCAATTCAAACCTGCCATCCCGCTGATCGGTCGCTCCGGTGAAGGAACCCTTTTCATGACCGAAGAATTCGCTTTCGATGAGCGTCTCGGAAATGGCGGCACAATTGACCTTGATGAATGGCTTATTGGCACGCTGGCTATTCAGAAAAATCTCGTTGGCCACAAGCTCTTTACCAGTCCCATTCTCACCACTGATCATGACCGTGGCATTCGTCCTGCCAACACGATGGATCAGGTCTTTCAAACGGGTGACGGCGCTGCTGTTTCCGATAATTTCACGACGAGCGACGCTTTCACGGTTTAAAAAATCTGTGACTCGAACCGCACGCTGAAACTCGGCAGCCTTCTTGAGAATGAGGTCGATTTGCGTCATCGCAAACGGCTTCGGAAGGTAATCGAAAGCTCCCAGTCTCATGCACTCCACAACGGACTCGATCGATCCATTTGCGGTGATCATCACCACGAGCGGCTTGTTGTCATTGTGGGAAAGGCGCTCGATGAAGACACGCCCGTCGCCATCAGGCAGTTCCATGTCGAGAAAGATGAGATCGAACGAATTGGCAGCGAGGCGCTTTTCCGCCTCCGCAATCGACCCCGCAGTGGAAACGGCATACCGCTTCCCCCTCAGGCGTTCCTCGAGGGATTTGCGAATAATCGCCGTGTCATCAACTATCAATATGCGGTCTAGCGCCATCAGGTCTTAGCAGTCGAAAGATAAATACATACGACTTGTGACGCTACCAGAAGAATTCCGGCATTCAAGCTTCCCCCATCACAAACTTGACACCGTGTGGAGATTGGGATGTTGATGCACATGGACTATGAAATTAACGTCGTTTGGTTTTGTCGATTTGGCTGAAACGTTCCTGAGAGATGCACTTTCCTCAGCCCCCCTTGGCGGCGGCTCTTGGGGATTTCAGCGTTCGGTGAACTTCAGTGAACGCACGGGCTCGCTGCAGGTAATTCTCACGAATTCCTCCGGTGTCGCCAAAACAAAGGCCTCGATCCAAGCGCGGCAGACCGGAACGTCGAAGGACTTCAGCATTCAAGGTTGGACGGAACTCCCGGATCAGGACAAGCGGGCGGGGTTTGTATTGAAGGAAAGCAATCCCGTCCGTGTCGAAGAGGAGGTTTTTGAAATCGTAGACCGCCTGCTGGCCGAGATACCAGAGCGCGACCAATCTGTGACATTCGAGCGCCCGGCGCCACCACCGCCGAAGTCCACATTTGAGCCGTTGATTCCCGAAATTCAGAACGCTCCAGCGGAGCCTTCTGCAGAATCTTTAGATTCCAATCAGGCATTTATTGACTCCCTACTTTCAGGCGAGAAAGAGAGCCCTGCAGAAGCCGAGCCCTCAGCGGAATCCGCTGAATCCAATCAGGCGCTTGTGGATTCTTTACTATCAACCGGTAACTTTGAGGAACCGGCGAGCAGCCCTTCAACAGATGTGCCGGTTGAAGAGACTCCTGCAGCAGAGGAACCAACTCCCAAAGCGAAGCCGACGAAGGCTAAAAAAGCAGCAAAATAGATACGATGGCCTATCCGCTCTGGGCCATCGTGTCGCGGTAAAGAGCCGCATAGGCGCCGCCGCGCGCCACGAGCTCAGCACCGGATCCGTCTTCCACAACACGTCCATTTTTAAGAACCACGATACGGCCGAGACCGTGAATCGTGGTGAGCCTGTGGGTGATGATAAGCGTCGTCCGGCCGCGCATGAGTTCCAGGATTGTTCCCATGATAGCGTGCTCGGTGCTGGGATCGAGGGCACTGGTCGGCTCGTCCAATAAAAGAATCGGCGCATTTTTGAGAAATGCCCTGGCAATACCGATGCGCTGACGCTGGCCGACGCTCAGGTGGCCGCCGCGCTCCCCAACTGGGCTGTCAAACCCCTGCGGCATGTTTTGAATGAAGTCCAATGCCTGAGCCTTTCTCGCAGCCTCCTCGATCTCGACATCCGTCGCGCCGGGTTTCCCATAGGCGATGTTTTCGCGGATCGTGGTTGAAAAAAGGAGTGTGTCCTGAAGAACCATGCCGATGTGTGAACGCAGGCTCTTTTTTGTGATGGAGCGCAGGTCGCGCCCGTCGAGCGAAACCATGCCGCCCGTTGGATCATAGAATCTGGGCACAAGACTCAGCAGAGTGCTTTTTCCGGTGCCCGTGCCGCCGACAAATGCGACGGTCTGGCCAGGTTCGATGGTAAAATTGATATCCTGCAGGACTCCCCGCTCTTCCGTGTAGCCGAAGCTAACCCCTGCAAACTCGATGCGTCCCCTCACCTCTTTCAAATCCACAGCATCCGGCGCGTCGGGCACATCATCCTGGCGGTCCAGAACCTCGAAGCACCGCTGCGCCCCGGCTGCGGCACCCTCAAGCGCCCACGCTGTGTAGGTGAGCTGCTCCAAGGGTTGATAAAGCATGAGGAGGTAGGAGGAAAAAACCAGCAGGTCTCCCAGAGTGAAGGTTGCTGCGGGATTCATGACCTGGAGGGAGCCGATGTAATACATGAGCGCCGTGCCGGCAGCCATGAGGGTTCCGACAACCAAGGCGCTAGCCACGGAAGTCATGTTCAGCTTCATGTTCGCCTCCAGGCTGCGCGAGGCACGGCGATGGAATTGATCGACCTCGAAGGCCTCGCGTCCGAAAGCATGGACCATCCGAATCTGGCTCAAGCCCTCCTGCGCGATGGTAAGCAGATCGCTCTCGCGCTCATGGATGTCGGTGGATTGATTCCGAACCCGAACCGCATAAAATCGAATAGCCCAGACCACTGGCGGCAAAATCGCAAGGGAAGCCAGCGTGAGCGGCCAATTCATCCGCACCATCACAAAAAAGGTCGCCACCAGCATGACCACCGAAGACAGCACGGTCGCGAAACCTTTATTGTAAATCGTCTGAATACTCTGCGAGTCGTAGGCTACACGGAAGCTCGAGTCCGCACTGCGACGGGAGTCGTGGAACTTGAGAGGCAGGTTTTGCAAAGCCGTGTAGAGGTCCGTGCGCAGCTTGAGCAGCGACTGGAGACCCACGCGGACGAAAAGGTAATTCGACCCCAGATTCACCAAGCCGGCGAGAAGGCTGATCAAAACCATCACGAGGCAGAGCCAGAAGACAACGAGTGATGGCGAAGTGGCGCCGAACCATTCCTTCAAAAGCACACGCGTCTGGGCCGTTCCTGCCGAGGAATCCAATACACCATCGACGATGAATTTGAAGGGCCAGGGCTTGAGGAGATTGAATCCGATGGATACCAGTGTGAGACCAACGCCTCCCGCAGTAGCCAAAGCGAAGGGGCGGAAATAGCGGATCGTTCTCGCGTAGATATTCACTCACTTCCTGCTAAGGCAGCAGAGCGCTTCAAGCAAGACAACAGAGGCGCGGGCAGGACAAGATTTGATTTGCCGCAGCGCCCCATCCCTGCTCAAAACTCATCCCACTTTGGACAACATCTCTATTCAACGCCCCCGCAATCTCGACTGGCAGCGGGCTTCAGCACTCCTTTATGGCGACTGGGGAACCAGCAAAGCGTATGTCTTGGGTCTCGCCTTTGCCGCAACTGGCTTTGCGTCTCTTCCCATCATCTGCGCCGTTTGCGCGCTCACGCTGCTGGTCGGCATCAACTACATCGTCATCTGCCGCTGCTTCCCCGATGGCGGCGGCGTTTACTCGGCCGCTGGAGCCCATGGGAAGGTCCTATCAGTCGTGGCGGCGCTCCTGCTGGTGGCTGACCTCACCGTCACGGCGGCACTCAGCGGATGGGCGGCTCTGAGCTACCTTGGCATCCCGCAGGAATACATCATGGTCTCCACGATTGGGGTGATCCTGCTAATCGGGGCCATCAACTTGCTCGGCCCGCGACACAGCGGCAATCTGGCGGTGGCATTAGCGCTGCCGACATTGGTGGTCATTGTCGGAATCATCGCCCTGAGTATTCCGCACCTCACCTTTCACAACCTGAGACCCCTCGAGGGAACTTGGGGGCATATCTGGGTTTCCTTCGTAGGCGTGATTCTGGCCCTCAGCGGCGTCGAGGCCATCGCCAACCTCACCGGCACGCTCAAGCCAGACAAAGGCTCGCCGGTGGGGCACCCGAGAATCGGAAAAACATCGGCCAAGGCGATCATCCCGGTGGCCATCGAAGTGACCTTGGGAACATTTCTTCTGGGCTGGGCGATGCTCTCGCTACCCGAGTCGTTCGCACCCCAGATCGTGGAACGCAAGGAGGACACTCTGCGCTTCATGGCCGAGCAATACGGAGCCATGGCCTTCGGAAACACATTCGGGCAGGTATTTGGACTGATCGTCGGCATTGTTTTTGCCCTACTCCTGCTTAGCGCAGTGAACACGGCCATCGCCGCACAGTTGGGTCTGCTTTTCATGATGTCCCGCGAGGGCGACATGCCGAAGCAGTTTTCCAAATTAAGCCGCATCGGTGTGCCGACGGTGCCTCTCGCAATCTCGGTGGCCCTTCCGATCCTGGTATTGCTCGTCACAGACAATTTCGAGAGTCTCGCCAATCTCTATGCAATAGGCGTCGTCGGAGCTATCGCGATCAACCTGGCATCATCGACAACGAACAAGAAACTCGAGATGACCTTCCCTGAGCGCCTACTGATGGGCTTCACAGCGCTCATCCTCATAGCGGTCGAATTCACGCTCGCGCAGACGAAACACGATGCGTTGTTTTTCGTCGTCTGCGTCCTGATAGCTGGCCTCGGCCTCTGGGCCTACTCGCGGCGTTTGAGCGGGATTACCACACTCACGGTGAGTCGCGAGGTCGCTCAGATCGTCAAACCAGAGTTAGTCGAGAACCTGCGGAAGCCGGTGCAGGAAACACAGAAAATCCTGGTTTCTGTGCGTGGACTCACCCCGGCGCTGGCATTCGCATTCGACGAAGCCGAACTTCGCAAGGCAGCGCTCTACGTGCTTTGCGTTCGAGAAATTGCAGTCCTCTATCCCGGCACATCCTCGGGAGGGCCGACGAACTGGAGGGATGACCCAGAGGTCAGCGCGATCCTTAACACCGCCTTGCAGATTGGAAAAGCGCGCGGCATCACGACGATTCCACTTTTTGCAACCGCCTCGGAAAGCGCGCCGCTCATCGTGGACACAGCCGCGACAATTGGCGCCGACTTTCTAGTTCTCGGAGCCACGCACCGCAACTCGCTCGCCAAGGTTCTTCGCGGCAATGTAGCCAGCCAGGTCGCCGCCAACCTGCCCGACAATATTCAGCTCATCATCTACGGTTGAAGCGGCATCGCCCGCTCGTAGTCAAGGTGACGTAAGCAAATGCTGAAAAACTCATCCCGCGTGGCGCACCGGCGGATGTCATGCAGGAACGCAGCCGAATCATCGAGCCCCTCGCCGAGGAAATTCATATATTTTTTCATTTTCTGAACTTGGGCTTTTTCAGGAACACCGGGACTGCACACGGCCTCGTATAAGTCGGAGATATAGTCCAGAACCTGCCGACCTGTCGGCAAAGATACCTCACGCCCAGCCAGACGATCGCGAATCTGCGAAAAAATCCAAGGATTGCGAATCGCCCCGCGCCCGATCATCAGACCCGCCGCGCCAGTTTGCGCCAGTGTTTCCACTGCGCTGGAGGCAGAGATGACATTGCCGTTCGCCTGCACAGGAAATGGCAGGAAGCGCACCGCCTGGGCAATGCGGTCGAGATGCACATGCGGACCGTATTTTTCAGCCACCGTGCGGCCATGCACCGTGAGCAAATCGAGGCGGTGCTTTGCGAAAACCTCCAGCAGCGCATCGAACTCGCCAGGGCTTTCAAATCCAATCCGCGTCTTGACCGTGAACGCCCCATCCACGGCATCGCGCAAGGCGGCAAGAAGGGCATCCACTCTGGGTAGATCACGAAGCAATCCACCGCCCGCGCACTTGCGGTAAACGACGGGCGCGGGACAACCCAAATTGAGGTCGATGGCTGCAACAGCATGCTTCTCGAGCGCCTTGGCCGTCCTTGCCATGGCATCCAGATCGTTGCCGATGATCTGCGCCACGGCAGGTCGCCCCGTGGGATTTTCAATAATTGAACGCAAGATGTTTTTCTCCGGAACATAGTGCGGAGTGACCCGAAAGAACTCGGTAAAATACAAATCCGCGCCGCCGTATTTCGACATGAGTCGCCAGAACGGAAGGTCCGTGATGTCCTGCATCGGAGCGAGGGAAAGAACCGGAGATCCACTCTGGAAAAGGCTCCGCAGCGCCCCACCGCGCACTTCGGACGGTGATGTTAGATTTTCGACTTGATCCATCTCATCACACCGCCAAGCACCGGCAGATGTTCGTAGAAGCCGGCCGAGGAGTCCCAGAAATCCTGGTGAAGCACGACACGACCCGTCTTGTCAAATCGCAGGAGTGTCATGCCCATGGTGCGGACAGTTTCCTTCGCGCCCTTGTAGCGCACATCCATAATCCATCGCACATAGTAGTTCGGGCCGGAGTGGGAATGGTCGAGGATTTTGGTCCGCACGAAGTCGGTGTGCTGGGGCATGCGCAGCAGGTATGCCTCCACCGCTGGGCGGCCACGAAGCGTTTTGAGCGTGTCATTGAAAAAAACATCCGGCGCATAAAAGCCGTCTATCTGCGAGCGAATGCTCTCAACGCTGACATCGGCAAAGAACGCTTCAAAGCGCCCGATCGCCTCCCTCTCGGTCTCGGCGTCGAGCACCACACCAGGCTTTGCAGCCTCGGCTTCCCCTGTAAGCGCAGCGTGATCGTAAACGGCAGGCCCAGCACAACCGCAAAGCAAAACCACCATGAGCAAACCAGCTGAAATCCTCTTCATAGGCCCATGGAATACATGATCCGGAGACGTTGAAAAATCTGTTTTTTTCTCTTGCAACACGCCAAATGATCCCTAACCTCCTCGCTTCCCGCAAGGTGTCGGTGGTGTGCCATTGTCAATATTTAGACAACGGAAATCCTATCGAATCACGCGAGTCAGAAAACGAGATTTAGAATGCCCACAATTAATCAACTCGTCCGCAAGGGACGCCAAAAAATCAAAGTCAAATCCAAGTCGCCCGCTTTGGCAAATTGTCCACAGCGTCGCGGCGTCTGCGTGCAGGTGATGACACGCACACCGAAGAAGCCGAACTCGGCTCTTCGCAAAGTAGCCAAGGTGCGCCTCACGAATGGACAGGAAGTCATCGCCTATATCCCCGGCGAGGGACACAACCTCCAGGAGCACTCGATCGTTCTCGTTCGCGGCGGCAAGGTCAAAGATCTTCCAGGTGTCCGTTACCATATCGTTCGTGGAACTCTCGATAGCCTTGGGGTTGATGGTCGCCGTCGTGGTCGCTCGAAATACGGCGCCAAGCGTCCGAAGCCAGGCCAAGAAGACAAAGGAGCCAAGGGGGCCAAGGGCAAGAAGAAGTAACCGCCAAGAATAGAAATTTTAAATAGATACAATAAGATATGTCCCGTCGCCGCAGAGTCATTCACAAGGAAGTCAAAAAGGACGCCCGCTACGCCAGTCCGCTCGTCGCCAGCCTCATCAGCAGCGTCATGCAGTCCGGCAAGAAATCCATCGCCGAGAAAATCGTTTACACAGCTATCGACAAAACCCGCGAGGGCACTGATACGGTCGATCCTCTCGAGACGCTCAACAAGGCCATCGAGAACGTGAAACCACGCCTCGAAGTCAAATCACGCCGCGTGGGTGGTTCCACATACCAAGTGCCTATGGAAGTTCCAGCGGGACGCCAAGTCGCTTTGGCCATGCGCTGGCTCGTGACTTTTGCAAATAACCGCAAGGGAGTTCCGATGGAAAATGCCCTCGCTTACGAGTTGAAAGATGCCGCTGCTGGTCAAGGCAACGCGATCAAGAAACGCGACGACATGCACAAGATGGCACAGGCCAACCGCGCCTTCGCCCACTTCCGCTGGTAGCAAATTTCGGAAGGGCGGTTTTTTCCCCGGAAAAAACCGCCCTTTTTTTTACCGCCAGAAAGGTTTCGACCTTGAAGCGGTCCCTCCCGAGACAATCCCACTTACAATCTAAAAAAACACAACCTCACACGATCCTATGGCAGCCACGACCGACTCCGCAAACCCGAACTCTCCGAACCGCGCGTTTCCGCTTGAGCGCACACGCAACATTGGTATTGCCGCCCACATCGACGCGGGCAAAACCACCCTTACCGAGCGTATCCTATTCTACACGGGAATGATCCACAAGATCGGTGAAGTGCACGAGGGCACAACGGTCACCGACTGGATGGAGCAAGAGCGCGAACGTGGTATCACTATCACTTCCGCCGCTACCACCTGCTCGTGGATGCAGCGCCCAGAGGAAGGCATCTACAAGGCCTACGAAGGCATCAAGATGCGCGTCAACATTATCGACACTCCCGGCCACGTGGACTTCACGGCCGAAGTCGAACGCTCACTCCGCGTTCTCGACGGAGCCATCGCCGTGTTCTGCGGCGTGGCAGGCGTGCAACCCCAGTCTGAAACCGTTTGGCGCCAAGCCACCAAATATGGTGTGCCCCGCATCGCCTTCGTGAACAAAATGGACCGCACAGGCGCGGATTTCAACAACGCCGTGAACTCGATGCGCCAGAAACTCGGCGCCAACGCTTGGCCTGTCCTCATCCCTGTTGGAAAAGAGGATTACCTCAAAGGGCAGATCGATGTCATCAACCAGAAGGTCGTCATTTACCACGACAACGACGCGATGGGTTCGACCTACACCGTCGAGGAAATCCCGGAGGATTTGAAAGATATCGCTCAAGCCGCCTATGAGGACCTCGTGTCGCAAATGTGCGACCTCGACGAGGAAATCGGCATGCTTTTCCTCGAGGAGCAGCCCATCAGCATCCAGCAACTCAAGGCAGCCATCCGTCGCCAGACGATTGCCAATAAATTCGTGCCCGTCGCCGGCGGATCCGCCTTCAAAAACAAAGGCGTTCAATACCTCGTCGACGCCGTGGTGGACTACCTCCCCGGCCCTCTCGACATTGCCCCAGCCAAGGGTCAAAACCCTGACAGCGGCGAGCCGATGGAAGCCGTCTCGAACGACCACGCCAAGTTCTGCTCGCTCGCTTTCAAGCTCTGGAGCGATCCTTTCGTTGGAAAACTCGTTTTCTTCCGCGTTTACTCCGGCAAGCTCTCCAAAGGCGACACTGTTTACAACCCACGCACAAACAAACGCGAGCGCATTAGCCGTCTCATCCAGATTCAGGCCGACAAGCGCGAAGATATCGACACCTGCTACTCGGGTGATATCGCCGCCATCGTGGGAATTAAGAACATCACCACCGGTGACACTCTCTGCGACGAGGATTATCCGATTCTCCTCGAACCACCATCGTTCCCTGATCCCGTTATCTCGATGGCCGTCGAGCCAAAGACCAAGCAGGATCAAGAGAAGATGGGCATCGCCCTTCAGCGTCTTGCTGAAGAAGATCCGACCTTCCGAGTATTCACAGACGAGGAAACCGGCCAAACAATCATCGCTGGCATGGGCGAACTCCACCTCGAAATCATTCGCGACCGCATGTTGCGCGAATTCAAGGTTGAAGCGAACTCCGGCAAGCCACAGATCGCCTACAAGGAGACCATCCTCAACGAGTCCGAAGGCGAAGGCAAACTCGTCAAGCAGTCCGGCGGTCGCGGTCAATACGGCCACGTCGTCTGCAAAGTCCGCCCGAACGAGCGCGGCAAAGGTCTCACGATCGATAACAAAGTCGTCGGTGGCACCATTCCCAAAGAATACATTCCCGCTGTCGAAAAAGGCTTCAAGGAAGCGATCCTCAACGGCGTCGTCGCTGGCTACCCCGTCATCGACGTCCATGTGGACATCACCGACGGTTCCTACCACGACGTGGACTCGAACGAAATGGCGTTCAAGATGGCAGCAATCTTTGCGCTTAAAGACGGCCTCAAAAAAGCCAAGCCCATCCTGCTCGAGCCAGTCATGAAAGTCGAAAACGTAACTCCGGACGAGTTCCAAGGCGACATCATGGGCGACCTCAACCGCCGCCGCGCCCGCATTCAAGGCATGGAAACCAAAGGCAACCTCTGCACAATCAACGCCGAGGTTCCTCTGGCCGAAATGTTCGGATACGCCACCGCCATCCGCTCGCTCTCCAAAGGCCGCTCCTCCTACTCGATGGAACCCTCGCACTTTGAGGAAGTCCCATCCCAGGTCAAGGCAGCCATCCTCGAGCAGAAGGCCTAAACTTAATCAACCCTTACAAAAAAGGCGGGGCAGCAATGCCTCGCCTTTTTTTGTGTGCACAGTTGGAACGAACGCTCCTAAGTAAAAAGTTTTATAATGTTACCCCAAAGCATTTTATTTAACCACAGAGGACACAGAGAGCACGGAGGAGATTTAGAGGGCAAGGGCGTATTTGCGGTGCGAATGGGGCATGGCAAAAACAAAAACTGTGCAAGCAAGCTTGATCGAATTTTGCTTTTTTTCTGCCAATCCCAGCTGGCTGGGATCATCCGCTCCAATCGGGGATATCCGTGGTTACATTTTCTCGCCAGCCGCGCAGCGCCCGTGGCTTGCAAAAAAGCTCTTCGCTGGTAAACCCACTACGCTTACAGAGCCCGATGATCTCCCTTCTGCTGCCGCGCAATCCAACCTGCTCGGAGCAGACCATCCACCTCCGATCTGCCACGTGGTTTGCTTTGACCACGGGCACAAAATGTCTTTAATAGCCCGCTTTCGCATATGCCTACCCAACCGACCATCATCTACACAAAAACCGACGAAGCCCCTCTTCTAGCTACCTATTCGTTGCTGCCAATCATCGAGGCCTTCACGAAGCATGCGGGGATCGCGGTGGAGATGCGGGACATTTCGCTGGCAGGCCGCATCTTGGCTGTATTTGCAGACCGGTTGCCAATGGAGCAAAAGACGGAGGATGCCCTCGCCGAGTTGGGTGCGCTCACGCTCAAGGCTGATACCAATATCATCAAGCTTCCAAACATCAGCGCATCGGTCCCGCAATTGAAGGCCGCCATTGCCGAACTGCAAAAGCGTGGGTTCACGCTGCCAGACTATCCCGAAGTTCCCGCGAATGATGACGAAAAGGACATCAAAGCCCGCTACGACAAGGTCAAGGGCAGCGCGGTGAATCCTGTCCTCCGCGAAGGCAATTCCGACCGCCGCGCGCCGAAGGCTGTAAAGGATTACGCTCGCAAGCACCCGCACAAGATGGGAGCGTGGTCGACGGAATCGAAAACGCGCGTGGCCACCATGGGAGCGAACGACTTTTTCTCGAATGAAAAATCCGTGACCCTCCCCGCAGCCACCACGGCGAAGATTGAGTTTACGCCAAACGGCGGAGCACCGGTGGTGCTTAAAGACGGCCTCAAGCTCCAGGCCGCTGAAGTTCTGGACGCGACCTTCATGAGCCGCAAGGCGCTTGAGGCCTTCCTCGCGACGCAGATGGCCACGGCACAGGATTTGGGTGTTCTCTTATCCCTCCACCTCAAGGCGACCATGATGAAGGTATCGGACCCCATTTTGTTCGGTCATGCGGTGAAGGTTTTTCTCGGCGACTTTCTTAAAAAACATTCCGCAGCGCTGACAAACATCGGTGTCGATTTCAACAACGGCCTCGGCGACCTCGCTGCCAAGATTCAAAAACTCCCCGCTGATGAAAAAGCCGCGATCGAAGCGGACCTCAAAGCCACCCTCGCCGCGCGTCCTGCTCTGGCCATGGTGAACTCGGACAAAGGCATTACCAACCTTCATGTGCCAAGCGATGTCATCGTCGACGCCTCCATGCCAGCCATGATCCGCGAAGGCGGCAAGATGTGGAACGCCGAGGGCAAAACGCAGGACACCCTTGCGGTCATTCCCGACAGTTGCTACGCCGCCGTGTATGAAACCGTGATCTCTTTCTGCCGCAAAAATGGTGCGCTCGATCCCAAGACCATGGGCTCCGTGCCGAATGTGGGTCTCATGGCCCAAGCCGCTGAAGAATACGGCTCCCACAACAAGACTTTTGAAATCGCGGCCGATGGGATTGTGCGCATCACGGATGCCGACGGCAAAACGCTCATCGAACACAGCGTGGAGTCAGGAGACATCTGGCGCGCCTGCCAAACGAAGGATGCCGCCATCCGCGATTGGGTCAAACTCGCCGTGCGCCGCGCCCGTGCTACTGGCTCCCCGGCCGTTTTCTGGCTCGACGCCAAGCGCGCCCACGATGCCCAACTCATCGCCAAGGTGGAAAAATATCTCACCGACCACGAGACCGCCGGACTCGACATCCGCATCCTCCCGCCTGCCGAGGCCTGCCAATTCAGCCTCGAGCGCATCGTCAAAGGCGAGGACACCATTTCCGTAACCGGCAATGTGCTCCGCGACTACCTCACCGACCTCTTCCCGATCTTGGAAGTCGGCACCAGCGCCAAGATGCTCTCCATCGTCCCGCTCATGAACGGCGGCGGACTCTTCGAGACAGGTGCCGGTGGATCGGCTCCCAAGCATGTGCAGCAATTCCTTGAAGAAAATTACCTCCGATGGGACTCGCTCGGTGAATTTTTTGCAATCGCCGCCTCGTTTGAACATCTGGCCGACACGCAATCCCACGCCAAGGCCAAGGTCCTTGCCGACACCCTCGACGCCGCGACCGGTCAACTCCTCGAGCACGACAAATCCCCCGCCCGCAAAGTCGGTGGACTCGACAACCGGGGCAGCCACTTCTACATCGCCCTCTACTGGGCTCAAGCACTCGCCGCTCAAAACCAGGACGCTGAGTTGAAAAAAATCTTCACTCCTGTCGCCGAAGCGCTCACTGCCAACGAAGAAAAAATCGTCAGCGAACTCGCCGCCGTCCAAGGCAGCGCGATCGATGTCGGTGGCTACTACATGCCGGATGACGCCAAAGCCTCCGTCGCCATGCGCCCGAGTGCCACATTCAACGGCATCCTCGCCACGATTTAAGCCGGGCGTCGGCAGCGGGACTCCCCCGCGACTTTCTTGTTTTCATTCGGGAAATACCCACCTTTGACGCGGGGGAAGGCTTGGTATTTTCCGGTATGGGCAAAGAACTCACCTCAATTCTGGAGTCAGAGAAAATGGAGCATTTGCTGCCGAGCTTTTCGGAGCAAGGCATCACGGATGATATTTTGACGAAATTGACGGATTCCGATTTGAAGGAACTCGGGATTCACAAGCTGGGCGACCGCAAGCGACTACTCACCGCTTTTGCCTACAATATCGACCTGCCTCTCGGCGGCACCGTAATGATCACCGTCAGCGCCGGGACTTTACCTCAAGACTCGGAGCTGGCGGGCCTGCGTGTCGAGGAGTTTGAAATCGGGAAGTATCCCGTGATGCAGGATGAGTGGGAATGGGTGCGCGTCTGGGGATTGGCGAACGGCTATGAACTCGGAGCGGGCCAAGCCAAAGGCAGTTGGCATCCCATCACCCATATGAGCTGGTATGATGCGGTCAAATGGTGCAACGCGAAGAGCGAACATGAGCTACTGCGACCCGTTTATCACATGGAGGGAAAAGTTTACCGAAGCGGCGAGTTTGGCCAAGATGGATCACGCCTCATCACAAGACACGAAAGGGCGAATGGCTACCGCCTTCCCACGGAGGCGGAGTGGGAATGGGCGGCTCGCGGCGGTCCGCTGAGCAAGGGCTACAAATTTAGCGGCAGCAATACTCCAACGGATGTCGGATGGTATGAAGAAAACTCGGCAGGCTCGGTCCAGCCGGTTGGCAAAAAGGCGGCGAACGAGCTTGGGATCCACGACATGAGCGGAAATGTGTGGGAATGGTGCTGGGATCTCGACGAGAGCGGCTACGCGCACCGCATACGCGGGGGCAGTTGGAGAAACAAAGAAGGCGAAAGCACGGTGTGTTACCGCATAAGCCGAAGTCCCGAAACCCGCTACGGCGTCATTGGTTTTCGTCTGGCCCGAAGCACCCAACCGTAACGGAATGAAAAACCGGCTCAAGGCGATCCTCGAGGAAACAAAGCTCGAGCACCTCATGCCTCTTTTTGCAGATCAAGCCGTCAAGGACGATATTATCAATTATCTAGACGACAATGATCTGGAGAAACTGGGAATCAACAAACTGGGTGACAGGAAAAGGTTACTGCTGGCGTTTGCTCGGCCATCTGAGTTCACAGCGGACGGCACGGTTCTGCTGGAGGTGCCGGGAGGAAATTTGCCGAGCGATTCGGCATTTGCCGACGCTCGGGTTTCTACCTTTGAAATCGGCAAATATCCTGTGCTCGTCGAGGAATGGGAGTGGGTGAGAGCTTGGGGGTTGGCACACGGCTATGAGATAGATGCCGCGACTTCCATGCCAAACAGGACTTCGGTGGCGCAGGTCAGCTGGAGCGATGGGCTCAAGTGGTGCAATACGAAGAGCGAGCACGAAGGCTTTCAGCCGGTGTATTCAGCAAAAGGCGAGACCCTCCGGCATTGGGTGCACGGCTCGGTAGAACCCTTCGAAATCAGTATGAATGCCAAGGGCAACGGCTACAGATTGCCAAGTCAGATTGAATGGGAGTGGACGGCACGCGGTGGACCATTGTCACAAAACAACCCCTCGACGAAGATCGCCAGCAGGCCGAACACGGCAGCAATCGTCGAGGAAGGCCAAGCGCTGGAGGATCACCCGTTGTGCCAGTCGGGAGCGGAGCTTGGTGTCCATCTCATGAGCGATACCGATTGGGAATGGTGCTGGGATGCCGAAGGAAGCGGAACACCACACCGAATCCGCGGAGGCTTCAGAAAACAAATCAATCGCAGTTCGCCAAAACCTTACTTCTGCTTCACATGCACACCGGAAAATCCACACGGCCTGATTTGGTTCCGTCTGGCCCGGAATGTTTGAGGGGCGAGGGGTGGTTTGAAAAAATCATGGATAGCAAAATCATTTATTAGGTGGAGTGGCGCGCGGCCGCGCGAGGCTTGTAGCGGCGTCTCTATGAGCGCCGGGAGGTGTATCGCCCTCGCATGGCCCATTTTCAGCCGTGAAGCAGCGTTTCTCTTTTCCCTCCACCAGATTTTGTCTTTCTGTCTGAGAGGCGGATTTTATCCGCTAATTCAGTAAATTGATTCGCTGTGCTCACCCTTCGGGCTGCGCAAGGCAGTCTTTCTCCGCTTCGCTTCGATTCTGTCTTGAAATACCTTCCGTGCTTGAAGTTTTGGTCATGCGGGATGGTGACCCAAAGGTTTTCGTTTGGCTCGGCGGCGGAGGCATTGGATGACGACGCCGGCGAGGAGGGCGGCGGCGTAGAAGTAGGTTTCATGGTGGAAGGCCAACCACCCGAAGATCACCCCTTGTGCCAGTCGGGAGCGGAGCTTGGTGTCCACCTCATGAGCGATACCGATTGGGAATAGTGCTGGGACGCCGAAGGAAGCCAATCCTCACTTCCCCGAGCCACGATTTGGAAAAGCCCTCCTGCTGAAAAATCAAGGCCACCTTGATGCGGCTGCCGAAACTCTCGAATCCCTGCTGCGCGATGCCAGTCCGGGAGATGCCCGCAGCAATCCCGTATTCCAGAGGGCAGAGCAATTCCTCGCCTCCATCCAAAAGGAAATCCGTGAAAGCGGCGGCCCAACGAATCCCGAACTCCTCCAGGAAAAATATCCCGCTGCCGTGTGGCATCTCCTCGATACCCTCAAGCGCTTCGACTTCCTCGATCCTCGGCGTGTGATGGAAATCACCTTAGAGGTCGCTCGCCTTGGGGAAAGCCTCTCACGGAGCACCAAGACACGGAGAAAAGTTCTCGACCGGAACGCCGACGTCCTCGTCGGCATCAGCAACTTTCTGCGATGACTCTACGGCAACCCCGCCAAACCCAATGCGTCAAAACGCGGGGCCAATTCATGCTTTTGCCGGATTCAAACGCTTGATTAGCGTGATTAAATATCAAGAATTAATGCCCGACCCCTTTGATTCGCTTCAATGGGACCGCGCATTTGATAGCGCGGAAGGATCGCGCTCGGCTCTCTCTCCGGCTCCGACGAACCGCTTCAATGGGACCGCGCATTTGATAGCGCGGAAGGATCGCGCTCGGCTCTCTCTCCGGCTCCGACGAACCGCTTCAATGGGACCGCGCATTTGATAGCGCGGAAGGTAAGTATGACATCCTCACCGCTACGGCCAATTCCTTGCTTCAATGGGACCGCGCATTTGATAGCGCGGAAGGGCCATTGCCGCCATCAAACCCGTGCGCAGCTCCTTGCTTCAATGGGACCGCGCATTTGATAGCGCGGAAGGGCGGCAACCGCACTCGCATCCGCATTACGAGATTTAGGCTTCAATGGGACCGCGCATTTGATAGCGCGGAAGGAAGTCGGTATCGGCACAGAGGCTCCTACAGAGAAGCTGCTTCAATGGGACCGCGCATTTGATAGCGCGGAAGGTTCTGGGCAGTGTTGCTCTCCAAAATAAATATCGAGCTTCAATGGGACCGCGCATTTGATAGCGCGGAAGGCCATGTGGAGTTTTTTAAGACGCGGCTTTTTAGCGGGCTTCAATGGGACCGCGCATTTGATAGCGCGGAAGAGTGCCGTCTGGTATTGCCGCAGGGGTTGCTTCGTCTCGCTTCAATGGGACCGCGCATTTGATAGCGCGGAAGGCAGGGTCGATGTAGAGGCGGCCATCGAGGGTCTTCGCTTCAATGGGACCGCGCATTTGATAGCGCGGAAGGTTCCAACTGGAATTCGGCATCGAGCCGCCACCGGAGCGCTTCAATGGGACCGCGCATTTGATAGCGCGGAAGGTGACTTGGCGCATTTGCTTTGTGCCGGGTGCTGTCTTGCTTCAATGGGACCGCGCATTTGATAGCGCGGAAGGCATTTGCCATTCGCAAATAGCGAACAAATTTTCCCTGCTTCAATGGGACCGCGCATTTGATAGCGCGGAAGGGAAATGGTGGACGATCTCAAAGCCCGTGATGTCGCATTGCTTCAATGGGACCGCGCATTTGATAGCGCGGAAGGTTCCCGCAGGCGCAACGCCCACCATTGCCAATGTCGGGCTTCAATGGGACCGCGCATTTGATAGCGCGGAAGGAAACTTGCTCACTTGCTTCACCAATGGAGTCACGTCGCTTCAATGGGACCGCGCATTTGATAGCGCGGAAGGAGGCAGAGCTGGATGGTTGGCCGGAGGACATGGAACTGCTTCAATGGGACCGCGCATTTGATAGCGCGGAAGGGATCCAGAGCGTGGGGATGCCCGGATCGGGAGCCTGCGCTTCAATGGGACCGCGCATTTGATAGCGCGGAAGGCCTTCGGTTCCGACAAGAAGGATTTGATGGCCCATTTTGCTTCAATGGGACCGCGCATTTGATAGCGCGGAAGGCCGAGGTCTGGGCCAAGCCGACGACCGAGCTAACAATGCTTCAATGGGACCGCGCATTTGATAGCGCGGAAGGACAAATCATCCGACTGGCTGAAAACGGAAACAGCGTGCTTCAATGGGACCGCGCATTTGATAGCGCGGAAGGACGTCGGGCCGCAAACGCCGGTCATGCCCGCAGCGGCGCTTCAATGGGACCGCGCATTTGATAGCGCGGAAGGGGAAGAGCACATTTGTTGGCTCCTTGGCTTTTTTGGCTTCAATGGGACCGCGCATTTGATAGCGCGGAAGGCAATGCACCAGGGAAAAAGCCCGCGTCGTTTATTTCGCTTCAATGGGACCGCGCATTTGATAGCGCGGAAGGTCGTCATTAACCGGCAAGTGGCCTGTGATGGCATAGCTTCAATGGGACCGCGCATTTGATAGCGCGGAAGGCCTTGCAAGCTGGCGATGTCGCCTTCGATGCTGGATGGCTTCAATGGGACCGCGCATTTGATAGCGCGGAAGGCTTGGCGCAACGAAGAAGGCACCGAGTGCACCGCTTGGCTTCAATGGGACCGCGCATTTGATAGCGCGGAAGGACGCCGCCAACGCCGCGCCGGAACCGGCAAAGCACCGGGCTTCAATGGGACCGCGCATTTGATAGCGCGGAAGGGCACCAGGAGATCAAGGGAGCCTTTAACCGCTGGATGCTTCAATGGGACCGCGCATTTGATAGCGCGGAAGGGAGCTAACCGGGGCCTGCGCTTGGACGATCAAGATGGCTTCAATGGGACCGCGCATTTGATAGCGCGGAAGGCTTGATGCGGCGGAAAAACTCAAGCATGTGCTGATTTTGCTTCAATGGGACCGCGCATTTGATAGCGCGGAAGGATAGCTTCCGAGCGTAGTTTGCGTTTGATGACTTCAATGCTTCAATGGGACCGCGCATTTGATAGCGCGGAAGGTTGGCGTGAAGTGTGCGCCGCACGCTGGCAAAGATTTGCTTCAATGGGACCGCGCATTTGATAGCGCGGAAGGCTTCCCGGCCCCTTACCGTCACCCTCCACGGCACCACAGCTTCAATGGGACCGCGCATTTGATAGCGCGGAAGGAAGTCCACCCACGCCGCAGGAGGGGCCGATGCGCTGCTTCAATGGGACCGCGCATTTGATAGCGCGGAAGGACCGTGGCCCTCCGCTGGGCCGCCGCCACCACACAGCGCTTCAATGGGACCGCGCATTTGATAGCGCGGAAGGGTTTCGACTGATACCAACATCACTCAACCAAAGGAGAGCTTCAATGGGACCGCGCATTTGATAGCGCGGAAGGAACCGAAATGGCGGCTCGCCTCGGGGTGGCAAAATAGCTTCAATGGGACCGCGCATTTGATAGCGCGGAAGGGGCCTGATTTTAACTGGGAAATCGCCCAGCCGATGTGCTTCAATGGGACCGCGCATTTGATAGCGCGGAAGGGCGTGTGCTGCTGGGCGTCGAATTGGCTTAAAAAATGCTTCAATGGGACCGCGCATTTGATAGCGCGGAAGGATCGCTACTACCTCGCCGTGCCCATCGGCGAGAACGCGCTTCAATGGGACCGCGCATTTGATAGCGCGGAAGGAGGCAGGTCAGAGACCTGCGGTGTTTCTTGAGTGTTTGGTTCCTTCTGCGAGAGGAACCTTTTTTCTTCGGACATAGCATTACAAGGGCGGCGGCCAGAGGTATAAAACATATTGATTATCAAAGAGCGCGAGAGGCTATCGGGAAATTGAGAGCACACAACCGCTCGCAAAGGGAATTTATGCACAGGGTAGGCAAAACCCAATTATATAATCCTCGAGCGAACTTGGGGTGTCCAGATTTTACCGATGCAGGAAAGTTGGTTAGTCCAGTCGATTTCATCTGCCCCGATATCCACTACGAGAAGCTGGTCCTCGTTTTGATTGATGATTTTATCAGCAAAGGCAGATAATTGCTTGATTTCGCTCTTGGTCAGTGAGCAAAGAAATACGCTGAATTGCACATGTTCGCCATGGTCTTTGAGAAGCTCAAACAACTTGGCCCTTCGCTTATCATCACCAATATCGTAACAGCAAAGATAGACCCTACGGTTGTTGGTTATCGCACGACGGGCCATGGCAGGTGGGAAATATCTCCACGAAGCAGGCGAACAAGTAGCCTGGCTTGAACACGAATAATAGTTCGCCAAGAACAGCGATAGCCAAACTCGGAATGAGTATGAAGCTGCTCGAGTCTTTGTTCCCATGCCCGTAGCAGAGCTTTTTTTGCGGAGGACAGCATCGAGCAGCCATTGGAGTTTTTGATAAAATCTCGCGGTCTAACCATGCCTGTGTTGATGGCGGTGATGACGACACTATCAGCAATGATAGGCCGAAATGGTTCCATAAAATCAAGAGCCAACGCGGGCCGCCCATGACGAGGGCGGTGATATAGGCCCCACCATGGATCGAGGCCTTCTCCCAAAAGGGCGACAAGGCACTCTTTGACGAGCAATGCATAGGTGAATGAGAGGAGCGCATTGATAGGGTCTTTAGGCGGACGCCGATTCCGCGAAGTGAAATCAAAATCAGGCAGTTGGCCAGTTTTTAGCATTCCTGTAAAAGCAGTAAAATAGTTGGCGGCCGCTTGCCCCTCCCACCCTCGCAAAATATCGGGAGCGATCGGCTTAGAAAACACTTCAGTAGGATCGAAGAGTTTGAGTTGCGCAGCGAGCTCGCTAACGCAGCGGTCTTTGCTATCCCCGCTGCCATTGCGAAGGATAAAAGCTCGTTGGTTGGCAATTTTGGCATAGATCAGAGGAACGGTGAACCGGGTGCAGTGCAAAGGATCAGCAGCGGCAGCGTATTGGGCCGCTCGGGAGTAGGCATTCTCGATACCCGTGCCGTGGCTGATACCGTGAAACCAAGATCCGGTTGAGAAATGGATGATGGGAATGCCTTTTTCCATGAGCAGATGCATGGCCTGCGTCGAAATCTGGACGTTTCCAAATAACACGACTTGACTTGTATCAATCAAACGGCTGTCGCCGATGACTATATTCTCTTTTGTTACAGTGAGACGCTCTCCGGTTTTGCCAATTCGCGCGCCTTGCTCTTGGATATAAAATGGTGTGGCACGATCTCGAGCTGGATAAAGACGGCGAGGGTCAGTGCCAAGATCATGAGGCTCTTCAGTTTCATGGTCCCGTCGTAACTCATAAGTTTCATCTGGCAGGCAGATTCCGCAAAGTGAACAACCCCAGCATTTCGGACTGTCTTCAAGCGGTGGTGGGATGATGATCGCGCTACGGCCTTTGCGCACGGCAAGAATCACTTGGAGAGCCGTCTTCTCGAGTTCCTCATCGAAGTCAACCCGCACCCGTGTCCGACTGCCAGCGAAATAAATGAAGCCGTGGTCACAACGATAACCGTGCCGCCTGAGCAACAAACCTTGAGCCATCAATTGCACCCGCTCCGGTGGATAGGAACGAAGCGGAATCGCTGGCACACGTCCGCGCTTTGTTTCCACGGGAATCGCCTCGCCTCCTTCCGGATCGCAGGAAACCAGATCGAGCTTGCCCATCAGACAGAGATCGTCCGCTGCCAGCGAGACACTGCGGGCGATTTCCGGCGGCGCATCGCCATCCACATCCTTTGGCGCCTCGGTAGCGTCAATTTCCGGCAAAATCTGGTCTATCCGATCCACCCGCCGGTGCGCTGCCCTACCCTCCACGGTGTATTCATTGTCCTCCCATCGGCCTTCCACATACATGAGGTGAAAGCGCCGGGGACAAAAAGAGAACTGGGCAACCATATCCACGGTGGCCCAGTCATCGGGGAGGTTGCTGGAGACTTCGTTGCCCATTGGGAAGTTGGGATCAATGATTAGGTTTAGAACGAAGGCTTAGCTTTGGAGAAATAGAGGTTTTCCCCGTTTTGCTTAAACTTACGACTGCGCCAAACTTGAAAAACACCTATGCCTTTGAGTTCGGCTGCATCTGCCATTCCAGAATGAATGGATGGATGATGGAGCAGAGAAGCCAGTTCCTCTGCAGTCAGCGGACACGCCCATGTCGGCCATGAAAAACAAAGACCGCCGCCAGCGCGACTCATGCCTGCTGTGCGCCGGCCTCTTGAAGTATCAACGGCGGGGTAGAAAGTGAGGCCGAGGAGAGCAAAAACATTAAGGGAACGGTGGTCGCGCAGATTGGTTTTCTCGGGGTCCGGAGCCATGTAGGCGGCAGACTGGAACTCTGCTGGGTTCCAGCGCGAAGTATTGGCCACTTCATACCTCGAGCCAGTTCCAGCGAAGTCACCCGCAACATCAATTACAGTAAGTTTCAGTCCTAAAAGGCTGTTAATGCCGTTCAAAACAGATCGCGATGCCGATTCGATGATGAACTCGGAACGTCTGCCCATCTGGTCGTGTGGGATCTGAGCCGATAGAGCAGGGTAGAATCTGGCGTGAACGGGGGATCGTTTCGACTCGCTCGAGAGTAATAGCCGGAAGGCTTCGGGTGCAATCATCTCGATCTTACCGTGGCCGAACGGATTGCACTCTGAAACTTTCCATTCCAACAATAATCTCCAAAGATCTTTGCCCCAATCATCCGGCAGCGTGGAAGCAAGAGACAGCGTGGGCAGGCCCTTCTCTTCAGACCAAGAGAGCTTTGGAAACGATTCTGGCCATTGATAGGCCACAAGTCTCAACAACCCAAGTGCAGCGAGAAAATCCCGTGGATTATCTTCTCGCAGTCCGGGAAGCGGCAGTTCATAGGAGCGGATAGAGGCATTCATGACGGAGAGGAGGAGTTAGGATTGGCGCTTTCGTATTGGTCTGCAAGGCGGAGAAGGGTTTCCAGATAAGGAAGCCCCCACCATCCGAAACGGAGGTTGAGACTCCAGAAACGGCGGGCCACACCCTGCGACATATGGGCCAGCGGGCAATCCTGCCCAGCAAATCGGAGGCCTTCCTCACCTACCTCGACATCGAACGGCTCGGGTCGCTGGTCGGGAACGACCGGAGCCATGGCGCGACATCGTCCGTGGTGGCTGGCGATGAGGTGCAGTAACAAGTCGCGCTCGGGATGTTCGCGACCCAAGGCAGAGAGTTCGACGATGAGGGCGGAGATTAGTTCATGCCTGAATCCTTTGGGTAACTCGGCTTGCTTGCTGAAGAATTTTTGGAGAGCGACCGTTCTGGGGCCACTCTTGGCGAGAGGGACCTTAGCGGCCAAAGCATACAACGCGCACCCGTGAAGCATCGCCTGAAACCGTGGATCGAGTTTCCCAAGATCGTGCCAAGCCCCCGCATCGCGAACGGTTGCGGCCAACCGCTCTGGAAGACCCTTTGCGTTTGATGCCGCACGGGTCTCTACAGCTTGCGAGTGAGCCACCAGTGAAACCGCATCCAATGATTGGTTTCCTTGTTGACCAAGATCGGTGGGATCGAAAGGCCAAGGGGTTGCTCCCACCCGACTACGATTCAATAGGATGACTCCATCCAGCGATTGCGCAGGACAAGAAACCACTTTCCAGTCTTTTTTCAGGCGTGGTTTCCCATCGTTAAGGTAGGCAGCGTGATTCCAAAGCTTTTTCCACGGATGGCCGGCGGGGAGTTTTTCAGCAAGAAGCGCAGCCAACTCCGGTATGGCATTTCTCCATTCCACCTCGCAGAAACGCCATCGTCCTTCCTCTTCATCGTGGGCGAACAGTGGGGCTATCAAAGCATTGAATTGAACACTGGCTTCCCCCTCGGGAATGAGCCTTTGCAGCTCCGCTCTAATTCCGGAGTGCAAGCGGATAGCCAGCCGGTCCCTGGAGAGGAGATGCGCGGATTCAAATTGGTCCAACTTCCATGCATCGAGCGCCGGTGACGGAAAAAGTTTTGCGAGTTTTTCTGGGTCGATTTGAGCGGGCAATACGAGGATGTCGCCGGGAGCGAGATCCTCGGCTTTGCTCAGTCGGCAGGCTTCACCGTCCCGCCAGCGAAACGCATTATCCACCACCACCGAGCCACGCCCGTCGCCAAACTTGGATGTGACCTCAGGCGCATCTCCGCCATCGTCCGAAATTTTCTCAGGATTCTCCAGCCAGTGACGCGCCAGATAAAGTGGCAAGGTCGCCCCCTCAGTGCCGATAGGCGGCACGGCCTGGAGTATTGCTTCTGGGTGGACTGCCTTGTCTAAATCGGCACGCAAGACGATGGAAACCTCGGGAAAGTTTCGACCAGGGCCGTGAATATAGAGCGAAGGATCTGGCCCCACATAAGGCTCGGGAGAGGTTTGGCAAAGCAAGTCCAAATGGGGGCCAAGAAGAATTGGAGCATCCGGCGCGGGTGCCAGCATCGCATCCAATATCTCTCCAGTCGGCATGATTTCCGACAGACTTTGGAGGCCGAAATCAATGCGTTCATCCGCATCGAGGTTTCCCTTCAGCCAGTTCCAAACATTAGGCAGAGCCGCGCCATAAAGCGGGTCTTCTTTTGCCGAGTCCAATGCTTCATCCGGTGCGAAGATCGTAGCGGGAGCCAGCATGTCGCGACCTTGGCGATTCAGACGTCCGAAGCGCTGGCGCAAACTGTCAAGAGGTGCCAGTTCAGTAAGTAATGCATCAAAATCGTAATCGGCTCCAACTTCAATGCACTGAGTAGCGATGAGTATGAGACAAGGAACATCTGCCGCTGGAGCCGAAGACTTCAATTGATAGACGGTCGTGAGTTCACCGATCAGTTCTTGGCGATCCAAGGGACGCATCCGGCCCGTAAGAAGTCTCACCGCAGCGCTGTGGTCCTTCTTGGCCTTGGGGGCGTTGAGTGATGAAAATAGGGCTTCAGCCGTAGCGACACGGTTGACGACAATGAGAATACGGCGCTGAGCACCTTCGAGACAGGCAACCGCTTTACCGGTTATCGCATCGGCCAGTTTTTTGTGGCGGGCTACTCCTTTGGCTCCCTCCACGCCCATCAACTCCGTCGGTTTGCTGGCATTCAAACGGGCGCTGATGACGGGATGAGCGTAATCATTGTCCCCGAGTGAAAATGTTTCGCCAACCTCTGCCGGCGGTGTCGCAGTGAGTTGCACGGCAACAAACGGCAACTGGATTGGCTCATCGGCTTCCTTTCGCAACTTACTAACGGCTTCGAGGGTTTGTGAAAACGCCTTAGCGGTGTGGGCTTCATCAAGGATCAGTAAAGCGTCGTTCGCCAGCAGCGCGGCGTGAATCGGGCGAGCGTTTGGTGAAACGCCGTAACCTCTGAAAAGCAGACGCGACCCGAGTTGATCGAGTGTCGTGGTGATCACCAGCGGCTGCGTCGGAGTGCGTGCCCAAGAGTGGTCCGTGAAAGTTCCGCCACGCAGCGGATAGGTTTCCAAGGGCGATCCTTGAGTGATGCCGGAAAGTTTGCTCAGGGCCAGCGCGATGGGATGCAGCACAGTGAGCTCGTCTCTGAGGGCAAACGCCAATTGATCGGCAATGTGTTTGGCCCGCTCATAAGCCTCGTCCACCACGATGCGCCGGTTGACCGCGAAAACTATGCGGACCGGTGCAGTCCGCTCGGCCATTGGTCGGTCTGCCTGGCGGGCGAGGTCGTAAATAGCGACATCAAGTGCGGCCGTTTTGCCAGTGCCGGTGGGAAGCGTGAGCCAACCGGGCCAACCGCTACTTTCAACAACATCGGCTAATCGTTGCTGCCATGGGAAGGGGTCGTGGTTCCACAGTGCCCTGAAAAAGGTCTTAAAGTTAGGAAAGGCAGTCATTGAAAATCATTGCGGGAGGTTTGGGTGATAGGCAGGCAGAGTCCGTAGCCACGGTAGCGTCCGGCCCCGAGCAGCAAGGGGCCTTCCACGGGGTCGGCAAATTTCAGTGAAGCGTGGAGATGGAAACGCCCTGGACGACCCGGACGTGAAGCGGGAGCTACAAAACCCGATGCCGAAGGCACGCCAGTCAGTCCCGAGTGGCGCGTGACATCTATTTCTAACGGCTTGGGTAGGCCAATCCGCTCGCAAGCAGTCTCGATGATCGAGCTGCAACTCGCACGCCATGCCTCTGGGTCTTTGTTGAAATGCGGCTTAGGGTGGCGATCAAGAATGATAGGCGTGACAGTCGTCCAAATCGTGGAAGCCTGTGTCCAACGTGCAGCCCGCAAAGCTTGCCGCGGATCGAGCGGTTCCTCGACAGCCAGACAAACCGACCATGCCTTGTCGGGAGGACTGAGTTCAATCTGACCGTTTTCGTCCAACAGAGCGGCCAGAGCTTGCCTCCACTGGATGCGAAATGATGCTGCATCCAAGCCAATGCATTCGGGTTTTGGCAACGCAAGACCGACCCCCAGCAAGTGTCCGGTCGCATGCGGAGTTCCGACAAACGCCAACGGAAACATTGCAAGGTGTGTGTTGTCAGCTGGTGCGGTGCGCGCTCCCGCTTCGCCAGTCAGATGCCCAGAGAGCCAAGATGGCAATGGTCCCGCTGATGGGTTGCGGCACCAGCGGTCGAGTAGCGTTTTGTGAAAAATCTCGGTAAGCTGCCAAGTGGAGGCAAGTTCGAGACGATCTCCAGCCGTTTGTGTTAAAACCAGAATACGGCTGTCCCAATGGGTTCGTTGGTGCGCTTCAAGGCAATCCTCAACATATCCTTGCCAACGATGCCTTGGGTCATGTCTTCCCCGTGGCGACGCCGCAGGTTTGAGAGTTTTATCGGGCTTTGCTGTGCGATTGGCGGTGGCTATCAGGCGAGCCATTTCCTCGGCACGGCCCTCCGCATCGAAGGCGTCCTCTGCGGACTTTATCAATCCATCCCAGCCGACCCTGAGTCTAAACTCAGGCGTGCCAGGATGATCTTTTTTAGCAGGAGAAATCACCCGCCAAGCACTGCCGTTTGGAGGGGCTTGTTCGGAGAGTGACCCGATGACCAAGGAGCTTGAATGGCCGAAGCGCGGCAAGTTGGAAACCAGTTGTGCCAGGTCCTCTCGCAAATTCGGGGGCACCTCGGCGTATGGCCAATGGAAAAAAACCGTTGGAATATCAGCATCAAGGAAGATGGTGGGGAGCGAGCGTGGTTTGCGGGAATGTTTCACTCCATCTGCCTGCGCAGGATTTTGAGGGACAAAAATCCCGTCTAAGAGACGAACGTCTACAAGTTGCGGAATAGGGAGGACGATCTCCGGCGGGTCTTGTTGGGATAGCCATTGCAACGTGGCCCGATGATCTGGGGAGTTGCCCGATTTATGCAGAACATCAATCAAGGCGAGACAAAGGCGAGCGGGATGGGGAGGCCACTCCACTTCGTCTTTGTCGCCCCACGATGCCGCCACATAACGCCCCGTAGGGAATTGCAGCGATAGGGTTAGAGGCATAATTACTCGGCGCTTGCGCTTTCGCGATGATTTTTCTGGGACGCGACGACGAGCTTTTGTAAAGCAGGTGAAGGTTTGAGATGGATCGCTTCATCTTTCCATGGCAATCCGGCTTCCTTGGCTTTTGCGATGGCTTCATTGAGCACATCGCGAGTGGCGTCCGCAGTTAGAATTTCCTTTGAGATCGTTGATCCACCGAGGTTTTCCCACTCCGGGGAAACGCCATCGTCCAGAATCAAATCGCACCGCGAACGAAGATGCCAACCGCGCTCGGTATTGAGAGCTGCGGCATGAAGGGCGATGGCGGCAAGAACCGCATGTGCGAAAGAAGACTGATCCTCACCACCAACGGGGAAGTGGAGCTGACGCAAAGCGGCAAAAGAAATCGTGGTGGATTGTTGAATGTAATCGACAGTGACGCCGCCATGGAGTTGAGAACCCTCTTTTGGCCAGGGGACGCTGCTGTGGTTGATCTCGGATGGCTTATCAATTTTCTTCCTGCTTTTGGCAATCTGCGCCCACATCTCGTCTTTTGTTTCCTTGAGAATCTTGTCTGGCGGGATTGATCCAGCTAGGTTCAAAGGATCGATCCTTGTTCCAGCACGAGCCGCCTGCTCGGTATTGATGCCCACCACTTCGCTTACGACGCAGCGAGTATATTTTTCGCCAAGGCCGCCGGAGACGCCGGTGGAATCCCAACTGCCAAAAAGCAAACTGGCCGGAGAAACTTGGAAGATGGCGGTGGCATCCTTGGCGTTTGAATTGATAACTTTTTGGCCGAGTTCAGTGAGCGGAAAGTGAATTCCTCTTTCGTCCACCGAGTCGCGGAGAATGGCATCGAAAATCCGGTGAGGAGCCTCAAAACAGGTAATTTTTCCAATCTCCTTAAGCAGACCCTCGATACCCGCAAAATCAGTTTCGAGGTGAGGCAGCTTGAGTTTTCCTTCACGAATATCGGCAAGCAATGCAGCCTCCATTCGATTGGCCTGACTCTGGACGCTGTCTAGAATAGCGCATGGAACAGATTCGGAGTAACCTGAAATGCGTCGATTTGATATCTGATACTTACCGCCAGCTACAGTGCAGGGGAAAACGATTTCTCCCGGCCCGTAGAGAGGTTGGAGACGAAGTCGTAGACGGAGTCCAGCGGATGATTGAACAGATTTTAGGAGTTGTTGATATTTCATTTTTTTGTTTTTTGGGTTTAGTCTTTGTGTTTTATTTGTTTTAAGAAATTATCGGCCCCATGCAGACGCAAAATTTGAAGCGCATGGCAGTCATTTCAGCTTTTTTCGCGGCGTTGGGCAATAGGATTTGGTGGCATATTCACTCATCATCCCCGCAGAGAACCGGAGCCTGCGTAGAATGGGGATTGTTCGGGCTGATGGGGCTGTAGGGGCTCCCATATTGGCTGTAGGGGTTGTTGATACTTGTAGGCGAATAGGGACTGCCGTATTTGCCGTAGGGGTTCGAAACAGAATCTGGATCGTAGGGATTGGCGCTGAGTTTGCCGAGATACTGCCCGTCGGCGGCGATAATCTTTGGGGCTTCAGTGGCGTAGGGATTTGAGACGCTGGTGGCTGAATACGCGCTCCCATATTGGCTGTAAGGGTTGTTGACACTTATCGGGCTGTAGGGACTGCCAAACGCACCGAATTTATTCGCCGTCGAATCGGCGGCGTAGGGATTCGCGCTGAGTTGGCCGAGGAAGACGCCATCGTCGTCGCATACCTGCGCGGAGGTGCTTGAACAAAGGATCGGCAGGGTGATGACGGCTGAGAGGATGATGGTTTTTAATTTCATACTTTGGATTTGTGGGTTTGTGTTTGGAGAATAGGAGGCCAGATGTCGCGCCTTCTGCAACAGGGTGGCGTAGCCGCTGTGGTGCGTGGCGAGTAACTGGTGGCGGGTGCGAGCTTTTTTGATGCGGCGAAGCAACCTGAAATCCCGAATCGGTTTTCCATAGGCGTTAGTCTCCATAGCTCAAAACGAAAACTCGCTCTGACGCGCAAAGCGGCTTGGGAATTGACTCTGCGGGCAGAAGCAGCGCGTGGCTGCTTGGATAGCGAATAGGATTTTGGTGATCATTTCGAGGAAGACCCTATCAACCCCGGTCGGACATCCGCTGGGGGTGGAAAATTTTTTCTGAATTATTTTTGTTAAGAATTTGTTGGTTCGTTGGCGCGTGTCATAGCGATCTCGCGAGTGTCACCATCTATCGGACCTTTTTCCGTCCCGTGCCGGAGCGTCGGCACGCCGTGCCGGAGCGTCGGCACGCCGTGCCGGAGCGTTGGAACGCCGTGCCGGAGCGTTGGAACGCCATGCCGGAGCGTTGGAACGCCGTGCCGGAGTGTTGGCACGCCGTGCCGGAGCCTTGGAACGCCATGCCGGAGCGTTGGAACGCCATGCCGGAGCGTCGGCACGCTGTGCCGGAGTGTTGGCACGCCGTGCCGGAGCGTTGGAACGCCGTGCCGGAGTGTTGGCACGCTGTGCCGGAGTGTTGGCACGCCGTGCCGGAGCGTTGGCACGCCGTATGAAACCGGTGTTCCATCCAAGCAGCCAATTGCCAACCATCTTTGCTCCAAGCTATTTCGTTTATCAATTTCCGTTGGATGCCCGATTTTCATGACAGCTCTCATTTGAAGCAAACACGTGTATCAAATTTCATAGCAGCTGTTCTCTCGGGGATGACTCGTGTTATGAAATCGATAACAGCTGTTCCCTCGGAGATTACTCGTGTTCTCAAATCGATGACTGCTGTTCTCTCGGAGACAACTCGTGTTATCAAATCGATGACTGCTGTTCTCTCGGAGACAACTCGTGTTATCAAATCGATAACCGGTGTTCTCTCGGAGACAACTCGTGTTATCAAATCGATAACCGCTGTTCTCTCGAAGATGACTCGTGTTATCAAATCGATAACCGGTGTTCTCTCGAAGACAAGTCGTGTTATCAAATCGATGACTGCTGTTCTCTCGGAGACAACTCGTGTTATCAAATCGATGACTGCTGTTCTCTTGAAGACAACTCGTGTTATCGAATCGATAACAGCTGTTCTCCCGGAGACAACTCGTGTTATCAAATCGATAACCGCTGTTAGCCCTACGACTGGCGGTGAAGTGCGGCGATGGCCTCGCCAACTCCGCAGGCCGTGATCTTTGGGGCGAGCGGGTATGTCCCAGGACGCGGTGATATGACGAAAATCTCGTCGAGAGAAAGGTCTTGCAGGGCGATGTGCATGGATTTGGTGGCTTTAGGAGCATCGGCTACCTTGCATTCAAAACCGATCCTGCGTCCTCTGTGGAAAAGCAAGAGGTCAACCTCAGCGCCGGTGTGAGTGGCCCAGAAAAAGGCTTGGGAGCGAGGTGCCGCGCAGCAGATTTGCTCGATGACGAAACCTTCCCATGAAGCCCCCAGTTTGGGATGAGCAAAAAGCGCGTCAAGACTGGGGATATTGAGTAGAGAATGAAGAATACCAGAATCGCGTAAATAGACTTTAGGCGATTTCACTTGGCGTTTCATGAGATTTTCATGCCATGGCTGGAGCAGTCGCAACATGAAGGAACCGCTGAGAATCTCGAGATGACGCCCGACCGTCCGGGCCGATTCCCCGAGTCCTCCGGCAACCGCTGAGGAATTCCAAATTTGTCCGTGGTAGTGAGCGCAAACAGTCCAGAGCCGTCGCAGTGCTGCTGGAGAAATTTCAATCCCCATCTTCCGAAGATCCCTCTCCAGAAATGTTGAGGTGAAATCCTGCTGCCAGATGCGGGCATCGTCATCCAGCGGTGCTAGATAAGACCGGGGAAAGCCTCCCCTCCACCAGAGCCTGTCTTGATCATCCTCGGTTTCATGCACATTGAAGCCTCCCATTTCCAAAAATTCAACCCTTCCGGCGAGAGACTCAGAGGCCTTGTTCATCAATTCCGGAGAAGCGCTGCCCAATAGCAAAAATCGCGCAGGAAGCGGATCGCGGTCGGCCAAAACGCGCAGCACATTCAACACCGCAGGCATCGTCTGCACCTCATCCAAAACAACCAGACCGCTTTGTTTCTCAAGATAGAGCAAAGGCTCGGCGAGCCTTGCCGCATCGGCCGGACTCTCCAAATCCAAGAAAACGACATCCTGGCGCCCCCTGCAAAATTCCCGTGCCAATGTCGTCTTCCCGCATTGGCGCGGACCAAGGATCGTGAGGATGGGACTTCTCTTCAAACCCTCAGCAAGTTGACGATGCAAATCTGGGCGCGGGATGGACTTCATCATTGAAATATAAGCATATGATGCCGGATTTTCAATAAAAATAAGCCTCAAACGCAGTAAAAGAGAGGGACGTCTTTCTTGCGGTTGACGGCCCAGTGTTAGCAACGGCGGTCGGGAGCTTGAACCTTCCGCCGCCAATTATTGTTCGGTAGCGTTGCACAATCCCAGAGCCCGTTCGTGGCAAGTGCTTTTCATTCAGAACAGTTTTTTATGGGAAAGAGAGGCGTTACCACTTTGGCTTTCGGTGACTGTTGGATTTCGCCTTTCCTGGCATGCTCTCCGCCGCCCACCCTGTCTCTGTGCCGCTTCGCGGTTGGATCAGCACTGGCAGACAACCTCCGGCGGGACATCGTCCTCGCATGGCCCATTTTTCAGCCGCAAAGCGGCGTTTCTGCGGATGCTGGGAATGATCTACGCGGAGTGATGGGAACGGGACGGCGTGGGGACGGAGCGGTTCAGTCTTGGGTCAAGCCAACCGAAGCCGCGGGCGCGGCGGAGGAAGCACATCACAGATGGCCCGTAGGGCGCAGCGAGAAGGGGCGCGAGCAAGGCAAAGGTTGACCCTCCAAGGGTTTGCGCGCTACCGCGCGAGGGCGGTTGGAATTTTAGCGGATGGGAATGCTGAGCGGCGTGGGGTTGAGGAGCATGATGGCCATGGCGGCGGCGTAGATTGCGAGGCCGAGGAAGACGCCGATAGAGCCTAGGCGGTAGGCAACGGTTTTGGAATCCCGGCAGACGATGATGGCAGCGAGTGTTTGGACGATGTCCGGCTGGATGCTGCGGGTCAGGACCCATTTCACAGCAAGGACACGGACAAAAATCCAGAAGCAGGAGCCCAGAATGAGCGTGAGCGCGGCAATGATCAGGATTTGGGCTGAGGTATTTGTCCCGGCAATAAGCCTGCCGGAGAAGCCGGTGGTCGTAATAGCGACAGCGGCGAAACCGATCACAACTTGGGAGCGTTGGTGGAGGATGTTCAGCTGGCGCTCGAGAAGGCCAAAAAGAAAGGCTTCCTGGCCGGGAAAAGCTTTGGCCAAATTTTGGGCTTCTTCGAGCGCTGTCTCAGGGACTTTCATATCTCGCATGAGGCTGTTAGTGGGGCACTGGAATTCCAGTGGACAGCTTTGGAGAGCATTGTATCGCCATCGAAGTGGAAGTAGGCACGGAAGGATCCGCCTGCGATCACGCCAGGCAGCCAATGGATGTCGTCGGCCCACATTTCATGGTATGGAATGGCATCAATCGCCGTCCAGATCGGCAGGGCTTCGTCGGTCTCGATAAGGGTGCCAGAGAAGGATTCCGCCGTGAAGACAGTGCAGTGGAGGCTGTAGCCATCGACGAATTGGAAATGGAGTTCTCCACGGGACAGGACTCCGTGCGGCGTGATGCCGACTTCTTCCTGAGTCTCACGGACGGCGCAGTCGTGAGGCGTCTCACCGGGTTCGATGCGACCGCCGGGGGCGTTGATTTTTCCTGCGCCGAGTCCGCGTTTTTTGCGGATGAGGAGGATTTGCCCGTCTTGAATCACGAAACACAGGGTGGCGCGCTCGCGAGGTTGCCACTGGTTCCAGAAATCGTCCATGAGCGGAGGCGACTAAGGCAGGAAGCGGATGAGCAGCTGCGGGTAGAATCCGAGAACCAGGATCAACAGGGAACAAAGCCCAATAGCCAACTTTGAGAGAGGCGAAACCGCGACCTCGCCGCAACCTTCGGGGGCGGGCTGCCAATACATGGCACGGATGACCTTGAAGTAGTAGTAAAAGCCACTGGCCACCGTGATGACACCGATGAAAACAAGCAGGTAAAGCTCTTGGTTCATGGCAGCTTCAAAGATGAAAAACTTACCGAAGAACCCGACTGTGAACGGAACACCAGCCAGCGAGGCTGCGGCGATGAGCATTGCCAAGGCGAGGCCGGGAGAGCGACGGGCGAGACCGTTGAAGTGCGAGAGATCGTCCCCACCGGTGGCCTTAGTGACGGGCACCATGACGAGAAAGGCGAGGAAGGTCATCAGGAAATAGCCACTCAGGTAGAAAACCACCGCGCTCCCGGCGAAGGCGTCTCCAATGGCGGCGAGACCGACAAGGAGATAGCCGGCGTGGGCAATACTGGAGTAGCCGAGCAGGCGCTTGAAATTCGTTTGAGGGATGGCGGCCAAGTTTCCGTAGATCAGCGTGAGGGCCGCCAAGAGAGCGAGAACCAGGATGAGTTTTCCCTGGAATGATTCCAGCACGAAGAAGGGCTGGAGCACCCGGATCAGGATGACAAATCCAGCGGCTTTCGACGCCACCGCGAGGAAGGCGGTAATGGGCGTTGGCGCGCCTTGATAGACATCTGGAACCCAGAATTGGAATGGTGCAGCCGCAATTTTGAAGCCGATGGCAACCAAGACCATTGCGAGGCCGAACAGGATGGCAGTGTGATTCGCTTCAGGGACGATCGAAAGGTTTTTCTGGATGAAAGCGAGGTTGGTCTCACCTGTCATGCCGAAAATCCAGGTGATACCGTAGATGAAGAATCCGGTCGAGAGAGCCCCAAGAACGAGGAACTTCGTGCCTGCTTCCAAGCTGGCGAGACTACGGCGGGTGTAGGCCACTTGGATATAAAGAGATATTGTGACCAACTCCAACGCGCAGAAGATCATGATGAAGTCAGCGGCTGAAGCCATCCACATCAGACCTGCGCAGGTGAAGACAGGCAGGATGAAAAACTCGCCCGAACCGGCCTCCGGACGCTCGGCCGGCACAAGCCGCTGGACGATCGGGAGGTAGTCAATCGCAAGAATGAGCGTGAAAATCGTGGCAAGGAGGGCAAATCGCTTAAAGAAAAGCGAAAGACAATCAACCACATAGAATCCCGAGTCCTGCATGGCGACCGGGTTTGTTTCGATAAAGAAGCTGAGGATGAAAACGCACGCCAAACCAAAGATGGCCCCGTGTGCGAGAGTGACTTTGTTGGATTTAAAGCTGAAGGATTCCGCCATGAGCAGGAAGATGCCCAGACAGACGACACAGATTTCAAGAGCGACGGGCGGGATCATGGCAGAAGCAAAGCGGGTGTAACGAGGTTCACGAGAATTTGCGGGAAGAATCCGAAGAACAGCATGATGGCGAGCAGAATAACAATTGCGGCATGAGGCAACCCAGCGAGGTCTGGCAGGCGGGACCAGCGATCAGACAGCGGACCCATGAAGACTCGGCGGTAAGCGCGGAGCATGTAGATGGCGGAAATCACGATACCCCAGACGGCGCAGATGGTTGCAATTTGGTAGCCGTTGAAGCCGAAGACCTCTTTGCCGTCGAGAAAGCCCATATGCGGTTCGCCTGAGGCGAAGGATCCGAAGAATACGAGCAATTCCCCGGCGAAGCCGACGAAGCCTGGAAGTCCGATGGATGCCATGGCAGCGAAGCCGAAGGCGAGGCCGAGTTTTGGTGTCGCACGGGCGATTCCGCCCAGTTCGGAGAAATCCAAAGTGCCTGTGCGCTCGCGAATTTCCCCGCAGAGTGCGAAGAGGACTGCGATGGTGAGACCGTGGCTGAGGAGCATGAGCGAGGCACCGGTGAGGCTGACTTGATTCAATGCCACGAATCCAAGGAAGATGTAGCCCATGTGCATGACGCTGGAGTAGCCGAGCATGAGGTCCAGCTTTCGCTGGGCGATTGTGCAATACCCCACGTAGAGGATATTGCAGGCGAGCAGAGTCAGAAGGATCGGGGCAAATGCCTGAACAGATTCCGGAAGAATCGGAACAGCCAAGCGGATCAAACCATAAAGACCGAATTTTTTTAAGACACCGGCGTGCAGCATGGATGCCGGAGCAGGAGCGCTAGCGTAGGCCTGCGGAGCCCAAGTGTGAAAAGGAAAGAGGGATACAAGGATACCGAACCCAACCAAAAGAAGAAGATAAACAACCGGCGAATCAGGAACTTGTCCCGCTTGCGCATTGGCAAGCATCTGACGGAGATCAAAGGAACGGGCGCCTTCTGGTTGAATCAGATACAAGCCGATGATACCGAGAAGGAGAATGAAACTACCTGTCGCTAGATAAACTGTGGCCTTCCAAGCGGCTGCCTGACGGTCCCCCGAGCCCCAGATGCCGATGAGGAGGAAGGTCGGGATGAGCGCCAACTCATGGAACATGTAGAAAAAGAAGACATCCACCGAAGCAAAGGCGCCAACCACACCGGCTGAAATGAGAAGGATGCTGGCGTAGAACCAACGGGCGTTTTCAAGCGGTGCACGGGCCACGCAAACTGCTGCCAGCGTGACGATCACCGAAAGGAAAAGCATGATGAGGCTCAGGCCGTCCGCGCCGAGCGTGAAGCTGATGCCGAGTTGAGGAACGACCGGGAAGCTGGAAACGAATTGGAAGCCTGCCTGCGCGGGATTGAAGAAAACGGCTACTGCCAGAAGGAAGAGCACATTCAACGCCGCGCCAAGGATGGAAGTGAACCTCGGATTGGCTCCGGCCATGACGAGGACTGCCGAGAGGATCGGCACAAGAATGAGGAAGAGGAGCGGGCTGACGGAACTCATTTGGAAATCAGGATGTAAAGAAGACCGACCACACCGGCGCCGAAGAAGAAGGCGTAGGCTTGGATATTACCGAGTTGAAGGAAGCGCAATGCAAACCCGCAGGCCCATGTGAGCTTGCTGGGAAATTGAACGACAAGGAGATCAACGATCCATCGATCCGCCCAAGAAAGGAAGGCCGCGCCGCCGCCTTGGATGTTGTTGACGAACCAGAAGTAAACATTGTCAATGTATAGGCGGTTTGCGAAGAGCGGGATAGAGATGGGATCCTTCTGCGCTTTGAAGTAAAGCAATGCCGAGAGGCCCGCGCCGCCGAAGAACATGGCATAGAGGAGTGGGTGCAGCAGGTGCGGGACGAGTTCGTGATCCGGGCGGGACAACTTGAAGAAGTGATCCTGAATGAATGGGAACCCGGCAAAAATAGCGAAAACTGAGAGAACGAGCATCGGAACCAGCATGGTGATGGGTTGTTCCTTGGCATGTTCCGCGTGCTCGCTGCGGGCTTTGCCGAAGAAGACCACAAAGAACTCACGGAAAATATAGAATGCAGTGAGACCTGCCGCGGCAGCAACGAGCCAGCCGAGGAACGGAATTTTCACGACAGCCCATTCGATGATAAGGTCTTTGCTGAAGTAACCGCTCGTGTAGGGGCATCCGGCAAGGGCCAGCATTCCGAGGAAGAAGCAAAACATGGTCACCGGGGTTTTCTTGCGAAGTCCACCCATGTGCCACATGTCCACTTCGTGGTGCATGGCGATCATAACCGATCCGGCTGCAAGGAAGAGGAGGCACTTGAAGCAGGCGTGAGTGAAGAGGTGGAACATCGCGACATCGGATGTCGGAGCGACGCCGATGCCGAGGACCATGTAACCAAGCTGGGAAATCGTGGAGTAAGCCAGAATGCGCTTGATATCACTCTGTTGGGTGGCCATGAGCGCGGCGGCGAAGCAGGTGATGCCACCGACCCAGGCAATGATCTCACGGGCGTCCGGCACGATTTCAAGAATTGGGAAAATGCGGGCCAGCATGTAAACACCTGCTGCAACCATTGTTGCAGCGTGAAGAAGGGAAGAAACCGGCGTCGGGCCTTCCATTGAGTTTGGCAACCACACATGGAGCGGCATCTGGGCGGACTTACCAATGGTTCCCATGAAGACAAACACGCAGGCGATGGTGAGGTAGATCGGGGCTGTGGCCAGGCCGGGAATAGCTTCCATCAACTGACTGAAAACAACGGTGCCTGTTCCAAACCAAAGGAGAAGAATACCGAGCATGAACCCAAAGTCGCCGATGCGATTCACAATGAATGCCTGTTTTCCGGCATCCGCTGCAGAATCCTTCGAGTAGTAGTGTCCGATGAGGATATAGGAACTCACGCCAACGAGTTCCCAGAAGATAAACATCATCACAAAGTTATCCGCCAGCACGATACCGAGCATGGAGAAAAGGAAGAGCGAGAGACCGGCGAAAAAGCGGGAATACCCCTCCTCATCGCGCATGTAGCCAAGCGAGTAGGTGAAAACGAGGACGGAAATGGAGGTCACCACCAGAAGCATCACCTTGCTGAGATGGTCGAGAGTCACGCCGATGGTGAGATTCAGCTCCGGACCAAGAGTCAACCAATTCAGCGAGAGCATCTTGCCATCAACAGGCTGATTGAACAGCCACCAACTGAGAACGCACCCGGAGATGGCTGCGATGAGCGCAAGGGAGGCGCTGAGTGTTTTTGAGAATTTCCCGAGGAGGAGGATCAGCGCGGCGCTGACCAGCGGGGTGAAAAGAATAATCCAGGGCGCGGTTTGCGTGCTCATCAGAACTTCAGCGTATTCAAATCTTCAACATGTGTGGTCTGCTTGGCGCGGAAGAGCGCGACAATGATGGCGAGGCCTACGGCGACCTCGGCTGCGGCAACGGTGATGATGAAAAACACAAGCACTTGACCGTTGTAGTTCGGCATGCCGTCGGCAAGCAGGTTGAAGCGAGAGAAAGCGACAAGCGAGAGGTTGGCCGCGTTCAGCATGAGTTCAAGACCCATGAAAATAATGAGGATATTCCGACGCAAAAGAACTCCGCCGAGGCCGATGGCGAAGAGGAGTCCACTGACGATGAGATAATGCGCTAAGGTTGGCATGGAGATATCAAACAATCACTTAAGTTCCTTCTTACTAAGTAAGACGACCCCGACCGTGGATACGAGGAGGAGGACGCCGATAATTTGGAAGGGCAGGTTGAAATTACGGAAAAGAGCGAAACCGACTAGGGCGACATCATTGGCCATTGGGTGGGAAACGGCGGGCTTTACGACATCCAAGGCCGGGAGGGCAGAGATGACTTGGGTGAGGGCGGATAAAAAGCCCCCGACGACGAGGCCGCCGCCGACCCAAGCTGACAAGCGGACACGGCGGCGTTTTTCCTCACGCAGGTCGAGCAACATGATGATGAAAAGGAAAAGCACCATCACGGCTCCGGCATAGACAAGGACCTGAACGACGGCGATGAAGTAGGCGTCCAGCGTCACAAAGACGGCTGCCAGGGCAACGAACGACATGACGAGGCACATGGCGCAGGAGACGGGGTTTCTCAGCAGGATCACTCCCAGCGCGAAGGCGAGCATGAGGAGGGAGAAGATCGAGAAAAGGGCGAGTTGCATGTGGTGGTGTGAGGTGGCGTTCTACCAGTCGGCGGCGGGTTGTTCTACTTTTTTTCGTTCCACTTATTGACGAGGCCAGGCATTTCGCCACCGAGTTCGCGGAGTTTGTGGATGTCGTGAACCATCTCGGCGCGGGAGAGACCGGTGATGGAATAATCCTTTCGGAGATAGATCGCCTGCTCGGGGCAGACCTCTTCGCAGAGGCCGCAATAGATGCAACGGATCATATCGATATCAAATGTCTTTGGGCGTTTCTCCACCTTGCCCCAGCGCTCGTCGGCGGGGATTTCTTCGGGATGAATGGTGATCGCGCGAGGCGGGCAAATGAATTCGCAGAGTTGGCAACCCACACACTTGTCTCGTCCAAACTCATTGCTCACCAAAGTGGGGGCACCTCGATACCAGTCCGGCATCTGCGCGTCCCACTTCTGCTCGGGGTATTGCATGGTGACTTTCGTCTGGCCCGTCAAGAGGCGGAGCATGTGTTTGAGCGTGATCAGAAGGCCCGCGACAATCGAGGGCAGGTAGATCTTTTCGGCCAAAGTGAGGCGCGGACGCGTGACGGTGTAAGCCATAAAGTTTGTTGGTTCTAACAATGTTCGTTCCTCATGGCAACTTTGGACTCACATTTTTTCGCGAGTCCAGGCGGCGAGGCTCATTTGGAGCATTCCGCGCAGAGCGGGAGCTTCAATTCGCAGGCTGTATCTGGGCGAGGCGGCGCTCGAGAACAGAATCTGGCTCGGCACCGAGGGCCTTGGCTTTTTCGTAATGCTTCTTGGCGAGCTGTAGCGAGGGGGGCTCGGAGTTGGCATACATGACGGCAAGATTGAAGTGGGCGTTGGCGTAGTTCGGGTCGATGGCGAGGCTTTCACGGAATGATTCCTCCGCCTTGGCAGTGTCACCTTTCTTACCAAGAGCAATGGCGAGGTAATTATGGGCAGCAGCATTTTTAGGGTCGGCAGTGATAACGCGATTGAGAATGGCGATCGACTCGTCGAAGCGACCTTGGCGGCAGTAGACATTAGCAAGGTTTACCGAAGCGAAGATGTCGTCGGATTTCAAGGATAGGGCTTTTTCCAGGGCGACTTGGGCAGCTGAGAGTTTGCCGGCCTGGATTTGAGTGACGGCGAGGTTGGCAAGGGCGAAGTGGTTTTCCGGAGCAGCATCCACCACCTGCTGATATTTTTTCTCGGCATCCGTGAAGCGACGCTGTTTGGCGAGGGATGCAGCTTCGACTGCGAGTTTCTTGGTATCGCCGGTAAGAGCATCCGCCCCGCCGGAGGATTGCCGGGGCGTGCTGGCTGGATTGGAGGGCTTGACCACGGAGAGAGAGAGGTCTGCACCCTCGACTTCGGGATCCTTGAGAACGACGATTGGCTCCCGGAAAAGGGCACGCTCTTCTTCTTTCAAGACCGGTGGGGGATTTGAGAGAATGCCGACCGAGGATGCCAGGGCCTCGGATTGAACCTGGAGACGCTCGAGTTCCTTTTCGAGGTCCGATACGACCTGAGTGCGCTCGCTTTGTTCGTGGATTTGACGAAGGACAATCTGGCGGAGGAGTTGGCTTTCCGTGAAAAGGCGTTTTTGCTCCTCGCTCGGCTCCGGGTTGAGGCGAAGGCGAGCCAACTCGCCGGTGGCTTCATCGAGCTGCGCCATGAGCAACTTGACGCTTGCATCGCGCGCTACCAAATCCTGCCGAGAGGCCGCAAGGCGATCCTGCAGCAGTCCTATTTCCTCTTGCAGGCCCTCCGATTCAGCTTTGGAAAGACCACCGGAGCTGGAGGCCTCGGCGAGCTTCTTTTCCGAGGCAGCGAGTCTTTGAGCGAGTTCTTTATTCTCAGACTCCATCTTGGCTAGGCGGTCGAGGTCGGGTTTTTGGATGGCGAGTTGTTTTTGAAAGGCGGCCTTCTCCGCTTTAAGGGCGTCGAGTTCGCCATCGTTGTCTTTGAGGCGCTTGATGCGGGCGAGAGCCTTGTCGCGCTGGGCGGCGACATTCCGCCGGTCCTCATCGGTGGCGGAGAGGACTTTTTTGCTCTCCGAAATGTAGGCGGCGGCTTTTTCGAGTTTACCCACAAGGCGGGCATTCTCGTCTTGGGCAACTTCATTTTCCGCTTCGAGTCGAGCGATGCGATCGGAAAGTTTCTCGATCCTCTTGTCTTCCGGCTCGCCTGCTTTTTTCTTCAGGGCGTCCCTTTCCTGGGTGATGTTCTGAAGGGCCCCATCGGTCTGAGCGAGATTGGAATTCGTGGCCACAAGCTCGGTCTTCGTTTTTTCGAGCTCCATTTTGACACTGGCTACATCACCCTCCAATGCCTCACGCTTTTTCTTCTCCTCGGCATAGAGTTTTCGATACTCGGCGACTTGACGCTCCAAGCTGGCGATCTGCTCGCGGGTGATTTCGGAATCCGACTCAGTCATCTTCGCAGTCTCCGCCTTCTGCTGCCGGGGACGGGTCATCACGGCTGGTTCAGGGATATCGATTTCAAAGCCCCGCGTTGGCAGAGGATCTTCGTGTGAAGGTAGTTTCTCAGGCTCAGAGGCGACCATCGCGCGGAGACGCTCGATATTTTCCTGAGCCTTGCGCATGCGGAAATTCACCACAATTTCCTGCCAAGAGGGGTCGTCCTTCCGGACCTGTTGAAGAATAGCGACGGTGGATGCATACGAATTCATGGCATCCCTCAAGCGCCCGTCGCGTTCGAGTTTCTCACCGGCTTGATAATCTTGATAGGCCTTGAGAAAAAAATCAGCTGGATCGCCTGCCAACGCAGCAGCAACGGAAAAAAGCAGTGCTGCGGTAAAAATCGCAAGGAATCGGGAGATCATTTCAAGGCGGGACGGATGTGAATCACTCTGCCCGAGGCCTTGGAGGATTTCAACCGCAATCAAGGTTTCCGCTATTCCAAAATCGGCCTTGCCTTGAAACCCGCGCGAGACATGATCACAGGATGAGTGAGCTGGAAATTTATGCAGCCGGAGTTCGCCAGCCAGAGAAAATGCTCGGACTGGCTTTGGAATTGGATGTGATTCCGAACCTCTGCTACAAAGTCGATACGAACCATGACATCGTTTACATGGAATTCGGGGTCGGCGTGCCATCAGCGGGTAAGCTGGAATCGATCTTCACAAAGCTCGGCCTGAAAGCCCTTTTTGTCGGGCAACTTCCTCCAGAGGTGAACTCGCTGAAGAGAACTCAGCGCATTTACTAAAGCTCGTCGCCGAACTTCCCATGCCGATTCTTGGAATTTTTTCGAATCTTTACACCGCCTTCCTGACTTTTCTGGGTCAGGTGGCCATGCTGGCCGGCGAAACCATTCTTTCGATCTTCTGCGGCCGCATACGACCGAAGCTGGTTATTCAACAAATCGCCGAGATTGGATTCCGCTCGCAGTTGGTGGTGATCGTCACCGGAGCCTTTACGGGAGCAGTTTTCACGGCGCAGGCGTATTTCCAATTTGCGAGCTTGAACATGGAAACCGCTGTTGGCCCGGTGGTCGCTGTCTCGATGTTCCGCGAACTCGGCCCGGTGCTGGCCGGCTTGATGGTAGCGGGTCGCGTGGGAGCCGCAATGAGCGCGGAGATCGGCACCATGAGGGTCACGCAACAAATCGACGCCTTGCGTGCCCTGGCAGTGAACCCGGTTGACTACCTTGTGGTGCCACGAGCGCTGGCGATGTTTATTTCCATGCCGTTTCTGGTCGTGGAATGCGTCGGTTGCGGCATTCTAGCCAGCTACTACGTGGGCGTGAATGTTCTGAACATTTCTGGAGTTTACTTCATTGCCAACACGCAAAAGTTCGCAGATTCGAGTGATATCGTCATGGCGCTTGCTAAGGGCTTTTTCTTTGCGGGAGTCATCGTATTCATCAGTTGCCGCGAGGGCCTGAACGCAAAGGATGGCGCAGTGGGAGTCGGACGAGCCACGACATCCACCGTTGTGAATTGTTCCCTCGCCATTCTTATCGTGAATTTTTTCCTCACTATGGCACTCAATGTCATCTTTCCAGCCGGCCAATAATGAGCACGCCATTGATTCAAGTCCGGGACCTCGTCCAAAAAATCGGCGGCCAGGAAATCCTGAAGGGCATCTCGCTCGATATCCAAAAGGGCGAGACTCTGGTCCTGCTTGGAAAAAGCGGCGGCGGCAAGAGCGTGTTTTTGCGGCACCTCATCGGCCTCATGAGACCGGTTTCGGGGAGTATCTTGTTCGAAGGACGCGAGGTCACCCGCCTCAAGGAACGGGAACTCGAACCTGTCCGCAAAAAAATCGGCATGCTCTTCCAGGACGGTGCCCTTTTTGACTCGATGAATGTTTTCAACAATGTTGCCTTCCCACTCCGCGAACGCGGAGAACGCGACCCTGCCGTGATCAAGCGGAAGGTCGACGAATCCCTAGCCATGGTGAACATGCGTGGACACGACAAAAAAATGCCAGTGAACCTGAGTGGCGGCATGCGCAAGCGGGTGGCCTTGGCGAGGGCCATCATCTCGCCACCGGATGTCATCCTCTACGACGAACCCACAGCAGGGCTTGACCCCATCGTTTCAGACAGCATCAACAAATTGATACGCCGTCTACAGGACGAACTGCATGTCACCTCCGTCGTCGTCACCCATGACATGGTGAGCTGCAACCACATAGCCGACCGGGTAGCGCTACTGAACGAGGGGCGCATCTATTTCACCGGCACCACAGACGACCTCCGCTCGAGCACGGATCGAACGATCCGGGATTTTGTGGATGGAAGATCGGGAGAAACCATTTATTGAAAGACCAAACATGAGCAGCGAAGAAAGAGGCACACAACTCAAAGTCGGAATTTTTATCCTCATCGGACTGGTGACAGTGGGGCTCATGGTTGTCTATTTCGGACGACTCGGAGAGGGGTTGTCCAACTACTACAATGTGAGAGTGGAATTCGCCAATGCCAGTGGACTTCTCAGAGGATCCGAAGTTCTTCTCGCCGGCGCGAAAGTTGGGCGTATCACGAACGAACCGACGATTCTTCCCGACATGCGAGGGGTCTATGTGGATGTTCGCATTCTCGAACAGGTTCAAATCCCTGTGGGAAGCATTTTTTCCATAGGCAGTTCCGGCCTCCTCGGAGACAAATACATCGAAATCGCTCTCGATGGTGCCGGCAAAGAAACCGGCTTCATCAAGCCGGGAACCGTCCTCAAAGGCACCGAAAATAGCGGAGGCATCGCAGGCATGGCAGCCGGTGCGGGGGATTTGATAGCAGACCTGCGGACCACCGTGGGCAACATCAATGCGGTTGTTAAGAAGCTCGACTCCACCGTGCTTTCCAAGGCCGAGCTGGATTCCATTTCGGCGACAATGAAGAACCTGCAAACCGCCACAGGCCAAATCGCGGAGGCGTCGAAGCAATTCGACACCACCCTGAACAGCGGCAAAGCGACGATGGACTCCGCAAAAAAAGCCGCTGACGAGCTTCAACAAACACTCTCCGCCATGCACAAACTCGTCGAGCAGGCCAAATCGGGAAGCGGCGTCCTTGGCACGCTCATCAGCAATCGTGAAATGGCAAACAACCTACGCGCCCTAGTATTGAACCTCCGCAAGCATGGCATCCTCTGGTATAAAGATACCAGCACGCTTGGAACCGCTGGAGATGCCACAGAACCTTGATCGCCCATTTCATCGAACCCGACAGCGTTTGACTTGATACCCCGCCAAACTAAACTGCGACACACCGAATGAGCCAGAAATCGAAACGAAGCGTTTTATTCATCTGCACAGGAAACGTCTGCCGAAGCCCCATGGCGGAGGCGCTGTTCCGCAGCATGTCTTCAGGCTTGGATGATGTGCGCGTCTTTTCAGCCGGACTCAGCGCCCCTCAGGGAGCCCCAGCCAGCCGCGATGCGGTGGATGTCCTCGCCGCCCAAGGTATAGACCTGTCGAAATTCCGCAGCCAGCCGCTCACCGAGGATTTGTTGGAGAAAGCATCCCATGTGTTCGTTATGACACGCGAGCACGAGCGTCTGGTGGACATGTTTTTTCCCGAATACATCCACAAAGTCCGCCTGCTCCGCTTCGACGAGCAGGGCACCCCCGATGTGCCGGACCCGATTGGCCAAGGCCGCGCAGTCTATGCCGAGTGCAAACGCAGCATCGAGCAGGCCATGCAATCCGTATTACGAATTATTAATCAAAAACCCATGACGACATCCGCCGAATCACAAACCGGACTCTCCGCCCTTACGGAAACCGATCCCGAAATCGCAGCAGCCATCGAAAAGGAATACAAACGCCAATTCGAGCACATCGAGCTGATCGCATCCGAGAATTTCACCAGCCGCGCCGTCATGGAGGCTCAGGGCTCCTGCCTCACCAACAAATACGCCGAAGGCTACCCTGGCCGCCGTTGGTATGGAGGCTGCGAGTATGTGGACATCGTGGAAACACTCGCCATCGAGCGCGCGAAGAAGCTCTTCGAAGCGCAGCACGTCAACGTCCAACCGCACAGCGGAAGCCAGGCGAATATGGCTGTCTATTTCAGCGTGCTGACACCCGGCGACAAAATCCTGACGATGGACCTCGCTCACGGCGGCCACCTCACGCATGGACACAAGGCGAATTTTTCAGGGAAACTCTATGAGGTTCACCACTACGGTGTGAGCCGCGAAACCGAGATCATCGACTACGACGCCCTCGCCCGCCAAGCCGAGGAAGTTTGCCCCAAAATGATCACTGCCGGAGCCTCGGCCTATCCGCGCATCATCGATTTTAAACGCATACGTGAAATAGCGGATGCCGTTGGAGCCTACCTCTTCGTGGACATGGCCCACATCTCGGGACTCGTCGCCGGAGGAGCGCACCCCTCGCCGTTCCCTCACGCGGATTTTGTCACGACAACGACACACAAGAGCCTGCGCGGACCGCGTGCCGGTCTCGTGATGTGCAAAGAAGAATTCGCCAAGAAGATCGACGGCCAGGTTTTCCCTGGTGTTCAGGGCGGTCCTCTCATGCACGTCATCGCTGCGAAGGCGGTTTGTTTCCAAGAGGCCCTGAAACCCGATTTCCGCAACTATGCCCAGCAGGTCGTCAACAACGCAAAATCCCTTGCGGCGCGACTTTCTAAGCTCGGCCACCGCATCGTCTCAGGCGGCACCGACAACCATGTCCTCCTCGTTGACCTCCGCCCGGCGGGTCTCACCGGTGCAGAAGCCTCGGTGGTGCTCGACAAGGCCGCCATCACGGTGAACAAAAACGCGATCCCTTTCGACACCGAGTCGATCATGAAAACTGGCGGTATCCGCATAGGCACGCCTGCCATGACTACCCGCGGTCTCCGCGAGGACGACATGATGCAAGTCGCGGACTTCATCCACACGGCGCTGGATGCCCGGAACGATGAATCGCGCCTAGCAGCACTGCGCCGCGAGGTGACGAGTTTCACCGCCCGCTTCCCGCTACCCTGAGCCTGCCTCAGGGCCTCCGGGACTGGAGTCGCATCGCCTGCTCGAGCACCTTCTTAGCAGCCTCATCTTGGTTGATATCAGACGAGTCGAAGCGGAAATCTGCAGCCGATTCGTAAATCGATCTCCTCGCCGAGAGGAGTTGATCAAATGTCTCACGCGGGTTCGGCGTTTGCAGAAGCGGACGCTTTCCACTCCGGATCGCGCGATCGAAGAGGATACTTGGATCCGAATCGAGCCACACAACGATTCCGATCTTTTTCAATACCTCGCGGTTGGCCTCGCGGAGAATGGCGCCACCTCCGCTTGAAAGAACCATACCGGCAACGCCAACGAGATCCGCAAGCACCCTTTGCTCGATCTCACGAAACCCCTCCTCACCGCGTGAGGCGAAGATTTCAGGAATACTCCGTCCCTCGGCCTTCACGACAAGCTCGTCCGAATCAACAAAGCGATGTCCCGTGAGGCTCGACAAGCGCCGACCAACACTGGATTTCCCACATCCCATGAACCCTATGAGAACAAAATTTGGCAACATGCGGCGATTCTCTCACACCCACGCGGTGCCTGAAATCATTTTGAGTCCCGCTGGCATTTCCCGAAGCGGTTGCTATGGTTAGAAGATGTCGCGACCCAAGCTTATTTTCGGATCCCCCGAGACGTGTGCGGACTTGCTTTATGCCACACATTTCCGCGCGCCGGACTCGTTCGCATACCTTGAGTTCGATGGAAAAAAACACATTCTTTTGAGCGACCTGGAAGTGGATCGCGGTCGGATGGAAGCCAAGGTGGACGCGGTCGATTCCTATTCGGACGTCGAAAAAACAATCCGCCAATCGACCGATAAAAAGCCCACGCAGGCAAAGGTGACCGCCGCATGGATCACCTCAAAGGGCGCCCGCGAAATCAAGGTTCCGCATGACTTTCCTCTCGGGCTCGCTCGCGACCTGAAAAAAGAGGGCCTTGATCTGAAGCCTGTGCGCGGAGCGTTCCACCCTGAGCGTGAGATCAAATCCCGCCAGGAGGTGCAACTGATCGTAAAAGCACTCCGCATTGCCGAAGCCGGCATGACCCGGGGCATCGAAATCCTCCGCGCCTCCCGCATCCGCAAGGACGGCAGCCTCTCATTCAACGGCGAGGTGCTCACCTCGGAACTCCTCCGCATAGAAATGGAGACGGCTGTCCTGCGCAATGGCGGCGAAGCCAGAGGTGACACGATCGTCGCGTGCGGCGAGCAGGCGTGCGACCCCCACTCGCGCGGCTCGGGCCCGCTTTTTGCAAACCAGCTGATCATCCTCGACATCTTCCCCCGCGACGCCCGCACCGGGTGGTTCGGCGACATCACCCGCACAGTGGTGAGAGGCAAGGCGACAGATGCCCAGCGCCATCTCTGGGAGACTTGCCTCACAGGTCAAAAACTCGCCCACGATGCCATGAAACCCGGCACTGAGGGACGGATCATCCACAACATGGTGAAAAACCATTTCGCCACCCACGGATACCCTACCGAAATCAAAAACGGACGCTGGCAGGGATTCTTCCACGGCACCGGCCACGGGCTAGGGCTTGAAATTCACGAGTCGCCGCGTTTTTCCGATACCACCTTCCTGCCTGGTCAGGTCATCACAGTCGAACCCGGCATCTACATGCCTGGACTCGGCGGCGTGCGCCATGAGGACGTCGCACTCATCACAAAATCCGGCGCCCGATTCCTAACACAGCTTCCGAAACCCTTTGAAATATGACCACTGCAGAGCGCGAAATCGCGCGCCGGCGAACTTTCGCCATCATCTCGCATCCTGATGCGGGCAAGACCACCCTCACCGAAAAATTCCTCCTCTACGGTGGCGCCGTCCAACTCGCTGGCAGCGTGACCTCCCGCAAAAATGCGCGTGCCACAACCAGCGACTGGATGGAACTCGAGAAGCAACGCGGCATCTCGGTGTCATCCACCGTCCTGCAATTCGACTACCGCGACTGCGTGGTCAACCTCCTCGATACGCCCGGCCACAAGGATTTCTCGGAGGATACCTACCGCGTGCTGACCGCTGTGGATGCGGCGGTCATGGTTATCGATGCCGGTAAAGGCATCGAATCCCAGACACGCAAACTTTTTGAAGTCTGCCGCAAACGGGGCGTTCCGATTTTCACCTTCATGAACAAACTCGACCGCCCGGCACGTCCTCCTTTGGAGTTGCTCGACGAGTTGGAGTCTGTCCTTGGCATCCACGCGCTGCCCATGAACTGGCCGCTCGGCGATGGACCCGAGTTTCGCGGCGTTTTCGACCGCAAGGAAAAGTCCGTGCACCTTTTCGAGAAGACCCCTGCAGGAGCCTACCGGGCACCCGTCTCCGTGGCAGGCATCCAGGACGAAACCGTGCGAGCCGCATTGGCGCCGGATGTCCATGCGAAGGTCTGCGACGAACTCGACCTGCTCGACGGAGCCGGGACGGATTTCGATTTCGAGGCCGTCCGTGCCGGGAATGCCACTCCTGTCTTCTTCGGCAGTGCGGCGAACAACTTCGGCGTCCAGCTCCTGCTCGACAACTTCCTCCAACTCGCTCCCCCGCCCTCACCCAGAAACAGTTCGAGCAAATTAGTGGACCCTCACTCAGAGGCGTTCTCCGGTTTTGTTTTCAAAATCCAAGCCAACATGAACCCCAAGCACCGCGATCGCGTTTCGTTCATTCGGGTCGTCTCCGGCTGCTTCCGCCGCGACATGGTCGCCACCCACTCACGCCTCGGAAAAACGATCCGCCTTGGCAATTCCCAGCGCCTCTTTGCACAGGACCGCGAAACGGTGGATGAAGCCTGGGCTGGCGATGTCGTAGGCATCGTAGGGAATTACGATTTCCTCATCGGCGACACGGTGTCGGAAGACCCCTCCATCGCCTACCATGAGATTCCCCGCTTCGCGCCGGAGTGTTTCGCCTACCTGCGAAACTCCAGCACAGCCAAATTCAAGCGCTTCCGTGAAGGCCTCGACCAACTGCTCAAAGAAGGCGTCGCGCAGCAATTCGAACTCCCCGACGCCGTCCAGCGCGTGCCGCTTCTCGGTGCCGTGGGCCCGCTGCAATTCGAGGTCATGCAATACCGCCTCGAGACCGAATACAGCGCCGACTGCCGGGTCGAGTCCGCCCCCTGGCAATTCGCCCGCTGGCCGATGCGGGATGGTGCTCCCCTCGCCTCGCGTCCCGAGCTGCTTCTGCCCTCGGGCTGCACACTGGCACAGGATGGCTCCGGCTTTTGGGTCGTCCTCTTGCCCAGCAGTTGGACGATCGGCTACCTCGAAGAAAAAAATTCCACATTCACCTTTTCGTCCGAGCCGCCGCCACCAGCCAAACTGGACGCCTGAGCCGTGCCCATCCCATTCGACCTCGCCACGCAGCAGTGGATCTTCGCGGCCCTCTCGGCGGCATGCGTGGGTATCAGCAAATCCGGATTCGGCGCCATGGCGATACCCGGCATTCTTCTTATGACCCAAGTCATGCCCGCAAGGGAATCCAGCGGCGTCATTTTGCCGATGCTCATCCTGGCTGACATCTTTGCTGTGCAATCCTTTCGCAAATTCACCGTGTGGCGATTGCTCATTAAGATCCTGCCTGCAGCAGTGCTCGGCGTCATTCTCGGCTGGGCAATAATGCCTCGAATACCAACCGGATTTTTCACTCCCGTCATCGGCTGGATTATCCTCGCTCTGCTCCTGCTGACGATCCTTCAGAAATGTTCCAGTCAGCTTCAAGAAATCGCTGCAGACCACCCCGCCGTGTCTTGGCCGCTGGGTCTTCTGGCCGGCGTCTCGACCATGCTAGCCAACGCAGCCGGCCCTGCGATGACGGTCTATCTCCTCGCGAGCCGCCTGCCGAAATACGAATTCGTCGGCACAGCCGCCTGGTTTTTCTTTTTCATCAATATCATCAAAGTCCCCTTCAGCGCCTCGCTCGGCCTGATCACCCCACAAACCCTGCTCTTCAACCTCCTCCTCGCCCCCGCCGTCCTCATCGGCCTTTTCTGTGGAAAACTCCTCCTGGGCAAAATCAATCAAAAAGCCTTCGAGTGGCTTTTAATCTGCCTCTCCCTACTCGGCGCGCTGCGATTGATCTGGGCGTGAAGATCGCTCACATCTTTTATGCCGAATCCAATGAGCCTCGCATGCAAGCACAAGACGGATTGACGGAAATCCATATTCTCATATGTTTCTCATATGAAGACGACCATCGAAATTCCTGAAGATCTTTACAAAAAGACCAAAATTCGGGCTATCGAATGCGGCCTAACCCTGAAGCAAATCGTCCTCAACTCTTTGGAGCGCGAATTGCAATTTTCTCCATTGCAGCAAGGGCCTGCCACCTCGTATTGGGCAAATCGCAAGCTTCTTCCAGAATTTGCAGCCGCTCAGAAGGCAGGAGCCTATCGTTCCAAGCCGGAAAATCGCGACATCACCGACATGATCTCCGACGACCGTGATGGCGGCTAATCCTCTCTACTTTGATACCAGTTATCTGGTTCGACTTTATCTGGAGGACAACGGTTTTGAGGCAGTCCGAAAACTGGCAGCCAGAGCTCCTGCATTGGCTTCAGCGTGGCACGGTCAGGCCGAAACCATCGCTGCGCTGCATCGTGCCTACCGTGAGGGTCGTTTCACCGCAGAGCGATATTTGATCGTTTTGAGTCAGTTCAAGGAGGAACGTTGTTCGTCTCATTTTTTCTGGTGTGCGCTCACCGATAAAGTCCAAGCCCGTTTGGAGAAGGCTTTCCAGTCCGCGCCACCTTCGACCTTCCTCCGTTCCGCCGACGCCCTCCACCTTGCTTGCGCGGCGGAACATGGCTTCAAGGAAGTTTATTCCCATGACCGACACTTCCTCGCCGCCGCGCCCTATTTCGGATTGCAAGGCATCAACGTCATCGACGGAAATGCAAAATGATGGAGAAAAAGCACCCCGCCGGTTTTGATCGGCTTTTCGAATCAATCAAAAAGCCTTCGAGTGGCTTTTAATCGCTCTCTCCTTGCTCGGCGCGTTGCGATTGATCTGAGCCTGAAGATCGCTCACCGGCGGAAATCCACTTCGGAGTTAGCAAACCCTTACGAAATGCGGCGAGTGATGAAGGAGAAGAGTTGATGCGAAGGTTGCTGAACGATCCGTCCTCATTCTCCCAGCGCTCGTGCCAGTAGATGGCCGCCTTAATGCGTGGATATCCGGGAATGCGCGCCAAGGCATCGCGGAACCAATTTGCCTTGCTGCCGGATTTGGGAAATTCACCCACGCCGAACTCCGCAACCATAACGGGTTTGTCGGGGTCGATAGCCGTGATTTCCTTGTAGGGCCAATCGATAAGATCTGGAAACTCCGCCCAATTACCCATGCTACGAAATTGCTTTCCGTAAATGCTAAGGCCCAGCCAATCGACATAGTCGGAACCAGGATAATAGGCCGACATAAGATTCCAAAGACCACTGTCCGCTGGAAAGGCATTCACATGGAAAACCCAGCGGATGTTTGTTGCCCCACGCGCGCGGACTCGATCGACCACATAGCGCCAGGCACTCTTGATGACCTCATTGCCACCGTTTGTGCCACCATAGAAGCAGCCCGACCACGGAAACCAATCCCCATTCATTTCATTGCAGAAGGACACAAAGAATGGCTTCCCGAATTCCTTGGCACCATCGGCCCAAAGATCAATGTAGGCGTCCCATTTTCCGGCGAGGATTTCCGTGAGGGCGAAGCGGTCGGGGCCCTTGGATTCCTCATAAGGTTTATCCCACGGGGACCAGTAAATCATAGGCGTTGCGCCATGGCGGGCGATGAGAGTGAGGTTTTTTGCAGGGAAGGTTTGCTCGCCCCAGTAGCTTGAGGAGGCGATGATAGCGGGCTTTTTTTGCGCGAGCTTTTCGAATGCTTCGATGCCTTCGAGTGTAACCTCGTCCTCCGTCTCCCCGAAATCCATGTAGGCACCAAAAAGAACGCCGGAGTCCTGTTTGTTTTTTAACACGGCATGGCCAGCCTGGGCAGAAGTGCAGACCGCGAAAAGAAAAAGACAAAAGTATGGAATCATGGAACCGAAACAGTGGCGGTGCGCTGAAGTTTTCCCCACCCTACCCAGGCGCCGCGCACGGCGTGCAGGAGGGATTTCCAAATCACATAACTCAGGAGCGGGCGGTAGAGGAAGCGCTGGGGAATGATGCGCAGAGCGGTCCGCAGCGGGAGACCCTCAAAGCGCACGGCAACGGCGGCTACAAGCAGATCGCAAAGCATGAAAGCCATGAAGTAGGGCAGCACATCTTCCGAGTGGCCCAGAAAAATCGACTGCAAGAGAAGCAGGTCAATGAATGGAGAGAAGGCGACCAGAAGAACCTGAAAAAACAAAATCCCTGGGAGGCTGAAAAAACCCAGCGCCTTGAAGCGCGGATTGAAGAGCATATCCGCATGCTTGAAGACGCATTGGAGGGTTCCATAAGCCCAACGAAACCTCTGGCGAGCCAGCGTGGGAAAGGTTTCGGGGGCCTCCGTGTGAGCTACGGCTGCGGGCTGATACTCCACCCGCAAACCGGTTTTATGAATAGACAAGGTGAGATCGGTATCCTCCGCGAGCGTCTCAGCGGAGAATCCTCCAGCTTGGATGACGGCGCTCCGGCGGATGGCGCTGATAGCCCCCGGAGCCACAGTGATGCAGTTCCAAGCGGCATAGGCTCTGCGGTCCAGATTGAACCCGCACACATATTCCAAATCCTGACACCGCGCGAGAAAGGTCCGCAGGTTGCCCACCCGCGCATGACCGGATACAGCCCCGATGCCGGAATCCGCGAAGGGTGCAACCAGATGCCCCATCGCGGTGGATTCAAACTGAGTATCTGCATCGACAAAAACGAGAATTTCGTTACTCGCCATTTCGACAGCACGCTGAAGAGCCATTGCTTTCCCCGTATTCGCCTGCCTAACCACGCGCACACGGGAATCTTGAATGGACTCCGCAGCGGTAGCGGTGGCGTCCGTTGATCCATCGTCCACCACGAGAACCTCCAATTCCCCGACATAATCGGAACCAAGTAGCGAGAGAATGGTCTTGGCGATGACCTTCTCCTCGTTGAATGCCGGAATGATGACTGAGACTGGTGGTTGATGTCCGTTTTCGGCACCCCCTGGCTTTTTGTGAAGACGCGCAAGAGCCAGAATCAGGACGGTTCGAATGACGACGAGAATCGTGCCAAGGACCAAAAAACCGTGGAGCAGATTTTGCAGCCAACGCAGGATTTCAAATCCGATCCCGCTTGCCGCGCGTTCGAGGGTCGAGCCTTCCGAAGAAAGCGGCGGCATCGTTTTTGTCGAGTCCATGCCCAACAACTCACCAATGCCCGTAATGCGGTCTCCGCGCTCGTGCAGATAGTCGATAATTGCTGGCAGTGCTTCGACCGTGGCGCTGCGGTCGCCTCCCCCATCATGTAGCAGAATGATGTGCCCTTCGTTCCTGGCAGCCTTGACCCTTTCCAAAAGCTCAGCGCTGCTGGGCTTCTCCCAATCCTTGGGATCGATGTTTTCGAGAATCGTCATGTAGCCGAGCGATTGAGCAATACTGATCGGCAACAACTCCTCGAGCCTCGATGGATGGGAATCCGCATTGTAAGGAGGTCTAAAAAGGTTCGTGGAACGACCGGTGAGCGATTCGATGAGACGCTGTGTTGCGTTGAGCTGAAGCCTGATCATGGATGCGGGCTGCTCCGCAAGGTTCGGGTGCGTGAAGGAATGATTCCCGATTTCATGACCCTCAGCCACGATGCGGCGAACGAGGTCGGGGTTCCGCTCACCCTCGTCGCCCACAATGAAAAACGCCGCCTTCACGCCGCGTTCTTTCAGGATATCGAGAATCTGAGGTGTCCACTCCGGGTCGGGGCCGTCATCGAAGGTAATCGCCACATGATCCGGTTCGACGGCTCCTTGCCGAAACAACGTAGGGTGCGCTGGAGGGTTTTCATAATTTGCCAAAATCCGACCTTTGGAATCCGTCGAGAATGACCTGCGGCCATCCGCTGTGGTGGGATCCAGCCCTACCACCTCACCGTTGCCAATGGATGTGATAACCATGCCGCCGGGCATCAATTTATCCAAGTGAATCGGAGAAATCGGACTGCCTACATTCAGCACTTTCCAAATCGATGGATCCTCGATGCCGAGCCGGTTGATAGCGACCCCGCCGAGTCCGGAAATCCGGGCCGCGTTCCATTGGTTTGCAAAACTGGCGACATCCAGAAACCAAACCTCGTGTGCCTTGCCCTCATAGTAATAAGAGAATGTGCCATTGAGTTCGTATTCGGTTGTTTGAACATTCGTGCATCCCGCATTCCCTGCGCGGCTCATGGCATCGGCAAACGATACCACCTCTCCGTGCTCCGACCCCTCATCCCAGTCGATACCGTGACATGCAAGCGATGCGATCCATTGGCCGGGATTGCCCGTGCGCTCGATGAGTTGGAGCCAGCCCTCCACCCAATCCTGCGAGGCGATTGGACCCGGCGCATCGTTTTCCCCATTCTCGTCATGCAGAAAAGCGACGAAGCGCCCCACTTTTGGCGAAAGAACATCATAATCCCAATTCGAGAATGCGGAATCCATCGTCACACAAAGCCAGGTTTCCAGCCCCTTGGCTTTCAGTCCCTCGGCGATTGCGGCAACCAGAGCGCTGAGTTCCCCCTCTTCGCCCGCATCGACCTCCTCCCAATCAATGACGACACCCGCAGCTTCCACTTCCTGCAACCGCGAAGCCAGATCGTCGATGAACGCCTTTTGTTCCTGTATACTAGCATGGGCAAGCCACTCCACAGACTCGGGCACGCGACGACTGCCATCCAGATTGCTCAGCACGGGCATGAGCTTGGAATGAAAAACTCCGCGAATTCGTTCCATGTCCACAGCCGGATCTTCCTGAATCCCGACTTCGGAATTTTTGTAGGTCAGCCATTCCGGACAAAGGTGAGTGAGCGCAGAGCCGTTTTTTTCCAAGGAACGAAATGCCGCTTCATCCCAATCAGCGAAAAATCCCGCACGGACTCCATCACTCGAAACCGGTGCGGTCGATGTCTTCACCGCAGGAGCCTTTTCCGCAAGCAACCTTGATAAAATGCGGTCACTTATCGTGAGTTGCGGCGCGCGACCCCGGCGTTCGTAGTTACTAATCTGGCTCTTCATCGCCGAAAAGGAGTTCGGCGGAGCAATGGGCGGAGCAACAAAGAGTGATCCGACAAAAAGAATCGAGGCCAACAAGGCGAGGGATGAACCACAGAATGCAAAAATTTTGAATCGAGTCCACCTTCTGCCGTGGGCGTCATGGAAAATAAACTTTTCGTCTTTCAATGGACTCGTTCTTTACGTTGTAAACCCTCGATGGTCAATTTCGCCCTCTCTGTTCAAGAACGGGCCTTGAAATCACGGAAAGATTCATCACCTCAAAATCGAACTTCGAAATCTCGTAATGTCCCGTCATCAAAAGAGATATACGCCTATTGATTTGTTCGCAGGCTGGGGCGCGGTTACAAAAACAACTTACCTCTCTTCAGATCATGACGTTTTCCATTTTAGCAAAAAAATTGCCCTCCTCGTGCCGTTCCGGAGCAGTTCCCGTTCCCTAATATTAGGGTGGATGACCGCGTGACCGGCAATCAGACGTCCAATGAAGGCCTGTCATCTCGCCGGGCGCCAAGCCTCCGGGATTTTATTCAACATAGGTCCGGGACTTCGCTCCGTTTAATCGCGAACACAGAAGGGCAAACTCATTGCGGCCGGAGCCGCGAAAATTTTCCTGTTTTGTGGAAAGATCTATTCTCGAAAGTCCACGCTCAGCTTTTCTCTCAAGGCTCCCTTGATACGATCGGCGGCAGCTTGGACTTCGTCTGCAGTGAGGGTTCTCTCGGCGCTGCGGAAAGTCAAGGAAATGGCCATCGATTTTTTGTCGGGCGGGATTTTTTCGCCCTTGGGGTCGGTGAAGAGATCGAAGAGGCGGGTGGATTCGAGGAGGGGTTCCTTGAGGGCATCGATGAGCGACCTCACCTCGCCGTAGGGCAGTGCCAGCGGAGCTACGAAGGCGATGTCGCGGGCAGATCCTGGGAATTTCGCGAGGGCGGAGACTTGGGTCTTCGTGGATGCGGCCGCACGCCACAGGTCGAGGTCGAACTCGGCACAGAGGAGCAGAGCGGAAGCTCCAATTTCGCGGGCCACGGCAGGTGTCAGCTGACCAACGATACCGATTTTTTTGCCATTCAGAAAAACATCCGCACAGGCTCCAAACGGGGCCGCAGGAGTAGACATGGGAACAATATCCTGTTCGCGCAGAGAAGCGAGTTGACGCACGGCGCCGGTGAGGTCAAAGACATCCCACGAACGCGCTGTCTCGCCGCGCCAGCCTGATTCTTGGCGTTCGCCAGTGAGCACGATGGCGAGGCGTTGTCCTTCGCCACTGGTGTGAAACACACGGCCGCATTCGAAGAGGGCGATGGATTTCGCACCTTGATCGAGATTGCGGCGGAGGGCTGAGAGTAGTCCGGGAGCGAGGCTATTGCGGAGCTGGGACTGATCTTCGCCGAAGGGGTTTTTGAGGGTTACGGCCTCGCCAAAATGCGAAGCATCGGCAGCGGATACGAGTGTGCTGGTGCGGGCCTCGTGGAAGCCCATTCCAGCGAGACTGCGGCGGAGGTTCATCGCAAAGTCGTAGGCGGCATCGGCATCCGAGCTTGCGGCGAAAGGCCCTTGCGCGAGAGATGGAATTTTTTCGATTCCAATGACGCGGGCGATTTCCTCGATGAGGTCAGCCTCACGGCGGAGTTCCCGACGGTAACCGGGAATGCTCCAGCGGGTTTCTTCACCTGCGGCGAGTTTTTCCAAACCGACACGGGCGAGAGCGGATTCGATTTCGGCATTCGTGAACGAAATACCCAGGAGGTCGCGCACACGGGCATGGCGCAGGGAAACCTTACCGCGTTCGGGACATTTGCCGGAAACAAGACGGGTGGGGTCGGCCGTGCCGCCAGCAACCTGCAGAATCAACTCCACTGCGCGAGCGGATGCGATAGCAACGCCCTCTGGGTCTACACCTCGCTCGAAGCGGTAGCTGGAATCGCTGAAAAGACCCAGCACCCGCGAGGCGCGGCGCACACGGGAGGGATCGAAAACGGCGCTCTCCAAAAGAATATCGGTGGTGGACTCAGTGACGCCACTCCCCTCGCCGCCCATGACACCTGCCAAGGCGACTGGGCCATTGTCATCGGCGATGACCAGTGAACCCTCTGGGAGTTTGTAGTCGCGACCATCGAGTGCGCGGAAGGCCTCGCCCTCGGATGCGGCGCGCACTTGCAGGGAGCCGGAAATTTTCGCGGCGTCGAAGGCGTGGAGCGGCTGGCCAAGCTCGAAGAGAACAAAATTTGTGACATCGACCACATTATTCACCGAGCGAAGTCCCACAACCGCCAAGCGGTCGCGCAGCCATTGCGGGCTGGGGCCGACCTTCACGCCGGAGATGCGGCGGAGCGTGTAGAGGCTACATCCCTCGCCTTCGATGCGCACTTGCCCCTCAGCATTGGCTGTGAGCGGCAGGACGGGCTGAGGCGCATTGACCGACAAACCGGTGAAAACTCCGATTTCGCGGGCGACGCCAAGGTGGCTGAGCCAATCGGAGCGATTTGGAGTGATCTCGAGTTCCAGAATGGTCTCGGTGGGAAAGAGGTCTTTGATTGGGGTGCCGGGAGCGGTCTCGGGCGGCAGGATGAGAAGCCCCTCGGAGTCCTCCGCAAGGCGGAGCTCCTTCGCACTGCACATCATGCCCTCGCTCTCGATTCCACGCAGCTTGCCGGTCTTGATTTTAAAATCCCCAGGCAGCACGGCACCAGGAAGTGCCAGTGGAACCTTGTCGCCGACTTTGTAATTTTTGGCACCGCAAACGATCTGGCGCGGTTCGGGCGAGCCGTCGTTCACTTTGCAAACACTCAGGCGGTCGGCATTCGGGTGTTGGGTGGACTCAAGAATCTCGGCGGCGACGACATGGTCGATCGCTGCACCGCGCTGGTCGATGCCGGCCACTTCAAGACCCGCACGGCGCAGGAGGTTTTCCAATTCGGACGCCGGAAGTTGGCAATCCACATAATCACGCAGCCAGTTGATGGAAATTTTCACGACAGGATTAGAATTGTTTCAGGAAACGCAGATCGTTTTCGACAAGCATACGGATGTCGGGAATGCGCGAGAGGTTCATGGCAAGACGCTCGAGGCCGAAGCCGAAGGCAAAGCCGCTGACTTTTTCAGGATCGTAAACCCGGTCGCCACGGCGCTCGCAAATGGCCTCGAATACGGCCGGATCGACCATGCCGCAACCGGCGAGTTCCATCCAGTCGCCACCGAGAGCCTCGGTGCGGATGTCGATTTCGTAGCTCGGCTCGGTGAAAGGGAAGAAATGCGGACGGAATTGAATGTCCGTGCCCGCCCCAAAAAGCTCGCGGAAGAAAAACTCCAGCGTCCCCTTGAGATCGGCGAGGCTGACCTTTTCGGCTACATAGAGGCCCTCCATTTGCGTGAACTGGGCGAGGTGCGTGGCGTCCACTTCGTCGCGACGGTAGGCGGAACCGGGAGCAATGATGCGCACCGGCGGCGGCGTTGTTTCCATGACGCGGATCTGCACGCTCGAGGTGTGAGAGCGCAGGAGGCGGCCATCGGGAAGATAAAAGGTGTCCTGCTCGTTGCGCGCGGGATGGTCCGGTGGCGTGTTGAGCGCATCGAAGCAATGCCACTCGGTCTCGATGTCGGGACCATCGGCAATCGCAAACCCCATACGGCGGAAACACCGCACGGCGCGGTCCATGAGTTGCGTGAGCGGGTGCAAGGTGCCAGGTGAAGGAAATGTGCCGGGCAGTGTAAGATCGAGAGAAGCAAAAGCGGCGAGGTCGGTTGCTTCGAGAAGACGCTTTTGGGAGTCCTCCAAAGCGGTCGTGACCGCCGCGCGCAGGTCGTTGAGAAGCTTCCCGATCACGGGACGCTCTTCCTTAGGCACATTGCGCATGCCCTCGCTGAGCGCGGTGATGGCCCCGCTCTTGCCAAGGTATTTCAAACGGGCCGCCTCAAGGGAAGCGGGATCGTGGGCCAAAGCGATGAGCTCAAGGGCTTCGCTTCGAAGGGCGTCAGCTTGCTGTTGCATGGGAAAGAGAATTGACCACAGAGGACACAGAGAGCACGGAGGAGGAATGGGCGAGCAGAGGTGTCATTGGAAGTTAAGCGTTCTCTTCGTCAAAGTAGTCATTGTCGATTTTTTTGATTTCGTAGGTGGCTGATTTTGACACTCCGATTCCAAAGTCGATCATAAGGTTCCAAAGCATTTCACCATCGATAAGAACAATTCGGCTCTCAATTCGGGAGGCGTATTCGATGGCCTCGCGGGAAAAATCCGAGGTTGTTATGAATATGCCCTTCTTGGCGCGGAAACCCTGAAGGGCTCCAGCAAATTTTTGAATTTCCGGCCGACCGACAGTTTGAAGCCATCTTTTTGCTTGGATATAGATCGTATCAAGGCCGAGACGATCTTCTTTGATTATTCCATCAATCCCCTCGTCCCCACTGCGACCAATGGCTTGTCCCGCATCCTTGCGAGTCCCCCCATAGCCCATAGCAACCAGTAACTCGACAACTAGGTTTTCAAAAAATGAAGGCGATGAAGCGCGTAATTTCGAGAGAATCTCGCTACCCAGACTGCTTCGAAGAGCAAGGGATGCGAGTTCAATTTGCTCTTCAGGAGTTTGAGAGGCCTCAACATCTTGAGGCGAGGTCTTATTCTGAGTCTCGCTCTTAGTTCCGCCGCGCGCTTCAAGATAGCCGGGTTGCTGTCGTAACACTTTCAGGTCAATTCGCTCAGGAAAATCTGCGAGAACATTTAGACCTAATGGTGTGATACTGGAATACCCTCGTTTGGGAGAATCTAAAAGACCGGCCATTTTGAGGTGAGTCTTGGCCCAAGCCACCCTATTAACAAAAACCTCTTGATTGCCGCTTGGTAAAAGCTGCTTGCGATCGGCATCAGTCAATCCGAAATGGACAGCAAGACGCTCAATTACCTCTCGAAGAGCATGTTCTTTCCCATCGTTGGCACAGTCCAGAAGTGGACGCATTAATGACTGAAAATCAGGTATTGGCATGTCTTCGAGTCAGTTTGCTTAGACTTGCAAAAAAACAGAGCCCCCCGAGAGATAACACAAAGGAAGCGGAGCAATGGGCCCCGTCCTCTGTGTTCTCTGTGCGCTCTGTGGTCAATTCCCAGCGGACGGGTTTTAACGGATCAGGCTGCTTTTTTGTTATCGAGGGCGGTGCGGACTTTGTCCACGATCGCCTTGAAGGTCGGCTCGTCATTGATCGCGATGTCGGACAGGACTTTGCGGTCGAGCTCGATATTGGCGAATTTGAGGCCTTCGATGAACCGGCTGTAAGTGATACCTTCGGCGCGGACTGCGGCGCTGAGACGGGTGATCCACAAGGCGCGGAAGTTGCGCTTGCGGGTCTTGCGGTCACGGTAGGCCCAATATTTTCCCTTCATCTGCGCATCTTTTGCGTAGCGGAAGAGTTTGGAACGGCGGCCGCGATATCCTTTCGAGGCTGCTACGACGCGCTTGCGGCGCGCCCGGCTGGCTGGAGCGTTTGTGGCTCTTGGCATGTCATAAAACTCCGCGTTTGGCGCGGAGCCTCCTTGGAGCGGTTGTTTGTTTGGTTGAAATCCCCCGACTCACCTGCTCCGTGATCCCCGGGCAAACCCCGAGGCAGTCGAAGGGATTTTGGTTTAGCGCGCTTTAGTGGCTGAAAGGCAAGCAGGCCTTGATGCGGTCCACATCGGTCTCATCGACCACTGCGGATTTCGCCATGTGGCGTTTCTTGTTGGCGTTTTTACTCGCCATCAGGTGTCGCCGGGAAGCGTGGTTGCGAACAACCTTGCCGGTCCCGGTGATCTTGAAGCGCTTGGCCACGGATTTGCGCGTTTTGCTGCGTGCGATTGCTTTTGGCATTGGAAAAGGGGTAAGAAATTAGCAGGCGCGATTTTGGATGCAATGACAATTTTTCTGTTTTCTGCGCGCGATGTTGCCAGGCCAACTGTCGCGGTTCATTGTGCGCGGCCATGTCCACCGTTCATGGTTTGCCGCTCGGCCACTTTTTTCTCCAACTCGGCGTGATCCTGCTGGTGTGCCGCATTTGCTCGATGGTGATGCGCAAGGTGGGCCAACCGGCGATCATCGGGGAAATGATCGCAGGCATTGTTCTGGGTCCCTCGCTTCTTGGAGCGCTTGCGCCGGGGGCGACTGCGTTTCTTTTTCCGGCGGCTTCGAAGCCGATCCTCTTCGATGTCGCGCAGCTCGGGCTCTCACTTTATATGTTTGTCGTGGGGTTGGAATTCCGGGGCGACCTCCTGCGTTCGCGACTGCGATCAGCGGCTTCGATTTCCTTTGCGGGCATGGCGGCGCCGTTTGCTCTCGGAGCCCTACTCTCGGTCTGGATTGGGGCACAGGGTGGCTTTTATGGGGAGGGTATTTCGCAAGGACTGGGCATGGTTTTTACTGGTGCGGCGATGTGCGTTACAGCCTTTCCCATGCTGGCGAGAATCATCAAGGAACGGGGATTGGCGGGAACGACAGCCGGCACGCTGGCGCTGGCGAGCGGCAGCCTAGATGACGCCGCAGCCTGGATTTTACTGGCCGGAGTGATCGCCACGGTCAGCGGAAACTTTCTGTTCATGCTTTGGACGCTGGGCGGAGCAGTCGCCTATGTGCTGTTCTGCCGATTCATTGTGCCGCGTTTCTTTCAAAAAGCCCCTGAAAGTGAGGCCGACTTCTCGCGGGGAATGTCACTGCTGCTGATCCTGCTGGTGCTGGGCTCGTGGTTTACCGACAAGATCCAACTCTACGCGATATTTGGAGCGTTCATTCTTGGCGTGTGCGTTCCCCGCGGCCCACTCGCCGAGCATGCCATTCGCAAGATCGGACCACTCACGACGCTGCTTTTGCTGCCAGTTTTTTTCACTTACTCAGGATTAAACACTCGCCTCGATCTTCTCAACTCGCTCACGGATTGGGCGATCGCCGGAGCCGTGGTGCTGGCGGCGGTGGCGGGCAAAATGGGAGCCTGCTACCTCGCTGCACGGTGTTGCGGAGAGCCGCACAGCGACTCGCTCACAGTGGCCTCGCTCATGAATGCCCGCGGCCTGATGGAGTTGATTCTGCTGAATGTCGGGCTGCAGGCAGGGATCATAACTCCGCGATTTTTTACCATGATGGTTGTCATGGCAGTGGTAACAACACTCATGACAGCCCCGCTTTTCGAATTTGCGCGGAGACGGACGCGCGAGGAGTAGGATTAGCCCTCGATTTTTTCGATGACGACCAACTCGCCGCCGAAGGGGGTCTTGCCCCAGAGCGGAGTGACTCCGATTCCGAGACCACGATTCTTAAAAAATGAAACCAGCTGCCGACGCTGGGGAAAATTGACTTCTCCCCCTCTGATCCAGCCGCTGACGCGGGTCCACCACTCCTCAAGAAGGGTTACCAAATAACGCCAACCCGCATCCTTGAATGTGGTGCGAAGGAGAATGAGAGAACCCGCTTCTGCGGCATTGGCAAGGCGCTCCAGCATGAGCTTCTGATCCGATGGTGAGAGATAATGGAGAACATCGAACATGCAGACCGTCGCCCCTTCGGGAATCTGCACCGAAAGAGCATCGCGAACCTCAAATCCGACTTCCTCAAAACCAAAATGCCGCATGGCCTCCTTGCCCCGATTCACCTTCCAGGCGCTGGTGTCGAAGCCCCGGTAGCGCTCGGTGAGTCCAGCCCCGCGCATGGAAATGCCGAGGAGGCCCAATCCACATCCGATGTCCCATACGGGTTGACGACGGATGCTGATAAATTTCCAAGCCGTCTTGAAAACAGGATCTGCGCTGACTTTTCCGGTCACATAGCCACGAAGCCACCTAGAGCGGCCATAAGCGCGGGCGATCTGAAATGCGGAAAATGAGTCTGGCATGTAGCTCTGTTAGTCTAGAACTCCTTCAATACCTCAGCATATATGCCCGAGGCAACGGAATCCTCCCCACCAAATGGGATGGATTTGTTGTCCGAACGAGCCATCGCCGAGGCGGCGAGTCCCGCTGCCTGGCCTGTAGCGAAGCAGGTGCCCACGACACGCAAAGCACCTTGAACTCCATACTCGGCGGAAATGCAGCGGCCTGCCATGAGAAGATTGGAGCAATCCTTGGAGATAAGCGAACGCAGTGGAACATCCGCAGCACGCCCCGAAAAATTAGGCGCTACATTGCTTCCCAACTCACCCACACCGGCAGGCCATGAGGAACAGCAAACGGCATCGGAAAAACGGGCTCCCGTTGCGATGTCATCCACGGTAAGACAATACCGACCAACTGCGCGGCGACTCACCCTGGGCGGCGGCAGGGAAGGCACAATACGCACGCGGCATTTGTCGAAGCCCTCGACCGCGAGCCGGAGATAGGATTGGAGCTCTAGGGCCAGATTTTCGCCGAGAATCTGAATGCGAATGAGGTTCTCGGGATTGAGTGCGCTGTAATGGTCGCCCTCCGAATCAAAGTCGATCGACATCGGCGGGGTGTCGGGCAAAGGCGCGAGATGCATGACCGCAAAGGCGAGCAGGGGATTCAAGAGACCTGACCGAATACCTTCGACAACCTTGGAAGAAAGGGCGAGGCGTCCTTCAGTATCGGCAAATTCAAGCGGAACTTCCCCGATTTCAAAAAGGAAAGCCGTGCGACCGCAGCGCGGGCGGGCATCCAACGCCATGTCCGCGCCGGCGAGGAAAGCCAACTCGGCATCAAGCGTGGCGTCGATGAACATTGATGCGCTCAGGATTCCCTCATGTCCGGCGATTTCGAGGGAGTCGATTCGGCCATCGGAGGCTTTCACCGCTTCGATGTCTGAATCCAGAATGACCGTCAGGTTCTGCTCCCGCTTGCAGAGGTCGGCGCAGAAATCCGAAAAATCCATTGGCTTTCTAAGAAGTATGTCCTGTCGACCAGCACGGAAAGGCCCAGAGCCTCCCCCGAATTCGATGAAGCGTCGGGCGAACTCCAAGGCGAAGCCACCGTTCGCGGGTAGAGGAATCACATCTGGGCTTGTGCGATAAAACCCGCTCAAACTGTGCACAAGCAGATTACCAGAGTTCCCTCCAATAACGAGACTCCGCGCGACAAGCAGAGTTTGGTAACCTGCCCTTGCCGCTGTGATGGCTGCAGCAACACCTGCTGCTCCAGCGCCGGCCACGATCAGATCGAATCGTTGATTGCCAGTGCGGATATATGGAATGTCCAAAGCAGGTGTGAGGTTATTCTGGTGAAAGCACAAAATCTTGGTCAAACATACGCAGGATGGCAATCAATAGGCTCGCTTCCGTGGAGAATTCGGCGACTGCGCCGACGTCCCGGTCTGAGGGCCGGCCCCTGCGCGAGTCCGTGCGACTACACGCCGCCTACGCTCTCTATCTGGCCAGCGCAAGCTGGTTGGCGGCTTGCGTTCTTTTAAGATTCCCCTCCCGCAGAGACGAAGCCTCCCACCTCCGGGTAAGGGAAATCATCAGCCGCCACAGCTCAAGATACCTCGTTCAATTGGGGCGTATGGGCTGCATCCGCTGCGAATATGTGGGATTTGAAAACTCCTCCAACTGGCGTGGATCCTTGCTTTGCGCGAACCATCCCTCAATCTTTGACGCGCTCCTGCTCTTTCAAAATTTCCCGCACGCAGCGTGCGTTGTTGGCACAAACCCGTGGAGACATCCTCTTTTTTCCATACCCGCCAGACGGGCCGCATACATTCCCAGCCTTCCCGCACTGCGCATGGTCAAGGAAACACGAAGCGTGGTCAGCCAAGGCGGCAACATGATTGTTTTTCCCGAAGGCACGCGGACGCGCGAGGGGGAACTGGGTCCATTCGTCGATGGATTCGCGCTCGCGGCAATCAAAGGCGGAGCCACGGTGCGAACGATCTTCATCGAGTGCACGAGCCGTTTTTTGGGCAAGGTCATCTCGCTCCGAAGCCCGCTGGAAATGCCGATTCACTTCAGGCTTTCAGCAGGCGAGGTTTTTCACCCAGGTCCCAATGAAAGCGCGCGGGATTTCAGCCAGACGCTGGAGGAATATTTTCGCCAACGCCTGATCCGTGAGGGAGAGGCTATCCGCCGAATCGACTTCCACGCATGAGCAGACTGCGACACCTCCAAGCCTGCGCAGGCTGGATGCTTGTCCTACCCGCATTGATTCGAAACTGCACATGGTTCGGCAGGGTCGAAAAATCCTTTCCGACTGAGACAAAGGAGCTGCTGCTCACGATTGATGACGGGCCTGACCCTCGGCAGACACCGGAGATCTTGGATGCTCTAGCCAAGGCACAGGTGAGGGCAGTATTTTTTGTTATTGGAAAAAATGTGGAGGCCCATCCCTCGCTCTGTCGGCGCATGCTGGAGGAGGGACACTCCGTGCAGAACCACACATTCTCACATCCCGCGGCAACCTTCTGGTCCGCTGGACTCCGCCGCGCCGTGGAGGAAATCGAACAGTGCTCCGTGGCCATTCAAAATGCAACCGGAAGACTGCCCCATCAATTCCGCGCCCCCGTGGGAATGGCGAACCCCTTTGTGCATCTGGCGGCAGAGTCGTGCGGGCTGAAGATGGTAGGCTGGTCAGCCACGGGACATGACGGCATCACACACAATCCTGCCAGCGTAGTGCACCGCATCCGCAAAAGCGCAACACCCGGCGGCATCGTCCTGCTTCACGAAAGCCACCTATGCGGCATGCAAGAGGGAGAGCGGGCTTGCACACTTTCGGAGCTTCTGAATACGCTAAAAGGAGATGGTTATATATTCACAGACAGGCTGGGTGCAGGATCAGCTTGAGGTTCAAATCCCCTGCCGCTCTCCCTTTGCCTGAGCCCATGGAAAAAGAAACCTCCGTTGACATTCTCCGCTCCATGCTGGCTGAAAATGTGATGTTGAAAATTGATGTCGCCACCATTTCCGAGGACACGCCTTTATTTGGCGCCGAGGGCCTCGGTTTAGACTCCTTAGACGCATTGCAAATCATCATCGCCGTAGAAAAAAAATACGACCTTTCGATCGGCGACGCCACTACGGCGAGGGATGCCCTGCAGAGCCTTGGCGTGCTCCGCGACTGGATCAATGCACGCCTTGCCACAGCATAAAAGCACCCTCTGCTCTGCCATGCCAAGTATCCCCAACGAACCTATCGACGCAGTAATCATCGGCGGAGGCCCTGCCGGTGCCGTCGCCGGGGCTTATCTCGCGCGCGCTGGCCTGCGACCGCTGATTTTAGAAAAGGAAATGTTCCCCCGCTTCGCCATTGGCGAGTCCCTCTTGCCCAGCGGTAACGATATTTTGAAGGACCTCGGCGTTTGGCCCGAATTAGAGCAGGGCGGGTTCTTGAAAAAATACGGTGCGGATTTTACCAGTGGCAAATCGGAGCGATTCAACCGCTATTGGTTTCGGAATGCTCTGGGCAAAAACTACGAGCACACATTCCAAGTCGAGCGCGCCGCATTCGACAAAATCCTTCTCGACCGGGCGCGAGGTGAAGGCTGCGAGGTCATGGAAGGGGTGCGCGTCTCCTCTGTGGCAGAAGATGAAAGAGATTTTTTAACCATCAGCTACGATCAATCCAATGGAAGCCGGACAGCGAAATGCCGCTGGCTGATAGATGCCAGCGGACGCTGCGGTGTGGCGGGAAAAAATTTGAAAATGCCAAAAGTGCCCACACGCGACAGAAAGATGGTCGCCGTCTATGGACACTTCTCAGGCGTCCGGCGCAATAGCGGCGAGGCCGCAGGCCATACGGTAATCGTCCGCTTCAAGGAGGGATGGTTTTGGTTTATTCCGCTGTCCTCGGACAAAACCTCGGTCGGAGCCGTCTTTTCTCCAGACCTCCTTCGCGAGAATGGCGGAGATTTGGAGAAGTGCTTTCAACATTGCGTGGAGACGACACCCGATGCCAAGTCGCGCATGGCTCAAACACAAAGCCTGCAACCACTCAGGGCCACGGCGGACTACAGCTGGAGGTTTCAATCTTTCGCCAAGAACCGGGTTTTGCTGACGGGAGATGCCGCAGGCTTTGTGGATCCGATTTTCTCCTCGGGCGTCATGCTCGCCATGAAATCAGGACGCCTCGCGGCGGAACTCATCCGAAAAGCCGAACTGAAAAAACGTGCCCTCACAGCCAAAGAGTGCCGAGCCTACACAAAGGAGGTATCCGGCTGGATGAGCCTCTACGGGCGAATCATTCGCTCGTTCTACGACCCCGCAGGCTTCGAGATTTTCATGCATCCGCTGCCTTACTTTCAAATTCCCCGCAGCATTGGATATCTCGTGGGCGGTCAGATGGACCTGCCTCTCTCCCAGCGCCTGCGCATTGCCGCATTTGGTGCTATTTGCCGATTGCAGCGGGTTTTGAGTATTGCGCCAGCTATTCCCTCGCTGCGATAGACGCAATCCCGACTTATGCGGCTCCGACATGTTTTGATTCTTGCGGCAGCACTGGCCTTAGTAACCGCCATATTCTGTAGGAGGCGAGGGCGGAATTATAAGGAGGCGAGGTTTTACAAGGCGCTCTACCGCCCCCATGCGTTTGAACTCGCAATCACGGCTCGGAGGGTTGTCGGAAGGCCTCTCAGCATGTTCGTCGCCCGCCTCATCGGCACCGGCTATGCACTCACACATCCCAAAGTGCTTCGCGAAATCCAAGCAAACATAGCCCTACTGGATCCCAAGAGAGCCACGTGGGCAAACTCCGCTCGGGTATGCATCCACCAAGCACTGAACTTCCGTGAATATGCAGAACTGGGCGTGAACGAAACTGGGGACGCACTGGAAATGCTCGGATCAAAAAAAGGCATCGAACATATCGAGGACGCACGCCGCGACGGAAAGGGCTGCCTTTTTGTTACAGGCCACTTTGGTTTTTTTGAACTCGGTGGACTCGTGATGTCCCTGATGGGCTATCCGATGACCACTCTTACGCTGCCAGAACCAACGACTGAGCTCACCCGCTGGCGGGCCGACTTCCGCAAACGCTGGGGAGTTGAAACGGTGGTGGTCGGGAACGATGCCTTCTCCGCTGTGGAGATAACGCGCAAGCTGCGAAGCGGCGCAATGATCGCTCTGCTCAGCGACCGTCCCTTCGACTCCAATACGGTGGATGTCGATCTTCCGCACGGTCGCATTCCCTTCTCCACCGCTCCAGTTCTGCTTTCGCTCCTCTCCGGCGCGCCTATCATTGTCGCCGGCATCTGGCGCCAACCGAATGGCCAATTCGCCATCGAAGCCTCTGCCCCGCTCCGCCCCGAATGGTTGCCCGAGGGACGCGAAGCCTCGCTGGCACACTTCACGACCCGACTCGCAAAGGAAGGGCTCGTGCCGCTCTTCGCCCGCGCTCCCGAGCAATGGCACCACTACTCACGACTCGAAAAATGAACAGACCCCTCACTCCGCACGGTCCCGGATTCCGTTTTTTGGATACCTTTGAATGCCGCGAGAACAAAGGCATCGGGACCTGGCATCTCGATCCGGAACTCTGGTTTTTTAAAGACCACTTCCCTGGCAATCCGATCGCTCCCGCCGCACTGCTCATGGAATTCGCCGCACAGACCGCAGGAGCTCTTTGGATGCAAGGCTGCGGGGAACCCGATACCGCCTTGTTTGTGGCTTCGATTGATGCCATGCGCATTCAAAGCGCTGCCCTACCGGATGAGACCCTGACCACCACCGCCACCCTTGTGAGGGAACTCGGTCCGCTCGCCCAATTCGAATTCGAAATTGCTACTGGCACTCGAGCCCTTGCAAAGGGACGGATAACTCTCAGCCGCCAACTCGCCCGCCCAGAGCAGGATTAGGGGGAAAGGCGCTGCCGCACGAAAGAGGGGAGCATGGTCGTCTCGACCGTGCAGGCTATAATCGAGGTTTGGTCATCGACGAGCTTGCCTCGCCGACCGAGAGAAATGGGACATGCCGGAGGATGTCCCTCCAAGGCAAACGATCGCGCTTCCGCGCGGATGATCGTGGAGCAGCACCTCGTATAAATTGGTTCCAACTCCACGCCGCTGGGGTCCCAAGCTTCAGACGCACAGCGCTGCTTCTGGATAAAGAGGCGGCGTTGCCACACAAAAATAGGGTGGCGACGGCCGCCATACCTACCTTGAACGAATTTGGCGTTTCCACCTGCCGTGAGTGGCAGCTAATTTGTCGCGGTGAATTTACGGGATGATGTTGTCATTACAGGTTGGGGCTGCGTCTCGCCACTCGGTGGGGATACGCCCACGACTTGGGCTGCCTTGCTGCGTGGTGACTCGGCGAGAGGCGAGATCACATGCATTCCGATCGAGGGATGCCGAGTCACTCAGGGTGCCGTGGCGCACCTGCCCGAATTGATGGGCGTTCCACAAAAGGAAGTCTCCCGCCTGAGCCGCGCCTCGCGCCTGGCGATTCCCGCAGCGAGACAAGCAATGGAGGATGCCGGAATGCTCGATGACAACGGGCGCAGTCTTTTTTCGAGGCTTGAACTCAGCGTCAGCACGACGGCTTGCGGCATGGAACATGGAGAAACGTTCCTTCGCGACATTTGGTCCAGCAACAAGCGCCATCTGGCGTCCAAAATTTCGCGCTATCCCGCCCATCAACAAATCGGAGACCTGCAGCAGCATCTCGGCTTTTCCGGTCCCTACATGATTGTGTCGAACGCGTGCGCGAGCGGAGCGAACGCCATTGGCCATGCGGCGGACCTTCTTCGGGCTGGCTTTGCCGATATCGTGCTTACCGGCGGCTACGAAGCGCTGTGCGAGTTGGTGTTTTGCGGTTTCGATTCGCTCCAGACACTGGACCCTGATCTCTGCAAGCCATTCGACCTCCATCGGAGGGGCCTCATGCTCGGCGAGGGGGCGGCCTTTCTTGTCATGGAAACCTCCGCGCATGCGAACAAACGCGGCGCAAAAATCAAAGGCCGCCTCGCAGGCTACGGGCATACGACGGACACACACCACATCACCCAACCCGACCCCACAGGAGCCCCGCTCGAAGGTGCAATCCAACGCGCCCTTCAGCAGGCAGGGCTCAAGCCTTCCGAGATTGGCTATCTCAATGCCCATGGCACAGCGACGGTTTTCAACGACGGAGCGGAAGCGGCCGCCTTTGCGCGCGTTTTTGCCGAAGATATCGCCTCTGTGCGCATCAGCTCCACAAAAGCGGCAATCGGCCATACGCTTGGCGCCGCAGGCTCACTCGAGGCCATTTTTGCGCTCGAATGCCTCCGCACGGGCGACATCCCCCCGCAGATCAATACCACACATCCGATTCCGGAACTCGCTACCTGTCTGGCGAGATCAGGGGATAAACTGGCCAAGCCTTCCGTGCTCAGCGTGAATCTGGGATTCGGTGGATCCAATGCCGCGCTCGTTTTCACCGCCGCATGAAAAATCCCGTCTCCATTCTCTCATTCGGCATCTCCTGCCCGGGCGGCAATTCCCCCAAAGCGCTGGAAGATTTTTCCAAATGGCCGGTCGAATCCATTGCCGAGTCCGGTGGACGCGGAGTTCACGAAGTCGCCCGCATCAACCTCTCAGCGGAACCCGTGAACCGCTGGCGCATGAAACCGAGGCTCCGCCGCGCGAGCCCGCTTTCACATCACCTCATCGAGGCCATCGCGCAGACGCTTGAGGCCCGCCCTGATATAAACCCCGAGCGTGTGGGGGTGGTCGGCGCATTTTTCTTCGGATGTCTAGAATACTCGGTGAGATTTTACAAAGGCCTGAGCACCGATGGACGCCGCTTCGCAAGCCCCATTCTATTTCCAGAGACCGTCGTCAACACGCCACTCAGCCATGTGGTGGCCGAACTCGGAATCGGCGGCCCTGTTTACTCACAAGTCGGCGACACCTCCTGCTGGGTTTCCGCGCTGCGAACAGCGTGTCTGTGGATCGAAAACGGAGACATCGACCATGTCATCGTTGCCGGAGCAGAGGAGTTTGAACCACACCTCCTCAATGCCTTCCACGCCCTTCGCTGGTTAACGGCGGACCATCCCTTCCGCATCGCCGAGGGCGCCGGCGCCATTCTCATAGGCAAGCAAACGCCCGGGGCCATTTCGGACATCACGCGCATCGCGGATGGCTACACCTTCCGCACCCGAGACCAAGCTCGGATTGCAGGCATGGAATGTCTCGGAGCGTTCGACATGAAAGCCCCTGTCATGGACACGGCCACCAGCTGGACCGCTCAAATAGCAGCATCCCTCCTTAGCAACCGCCAACTCGTCAGTCTCAGCCAAGGCCAGCAGCACGATGCCTTCACGGCATCTTCCGCCTGGAACACCATCCTTGCTGCACGGCAGCGCCACTATCCACGCTTGGTCGTCCCGCACTGGGGAATGTCGCAAAACATCGCCGCCGTGGAAATTTCACATACGGCTGAGAGCACGGCGAACGCGGGTTAATTCGATTTGAGCTTCAACTCGCCAACGAACTCTGCCATGCGCTGCATGGCGATTTTGATTTGCGGCAGAGCGGTTGCGAAACTGCAGCGCACATGGCCCTCCCCTCCTCCGCCGAAGGCGGGACCCGGCACGACGGCCACTTTTTTTTCTTGCAGCAATCGCATGCAGAAGTCGCGGCTGGAAAGGCCAGTGGATGTGATTTTCGGGAAGACATAGAACGATCCGCGCGGGCAGCGGCATTCGAGGCCCATGTCGTTGAGGGCGGAGACGATGAAGTTCCGTCGCATCTCGTATTCGCGCCGCATCTGCGCGACGCTATGTTCGCCGCGGTCGAGGGCTTCGATCGCGGCATCCTGTCCCATGATTGATGCACACAGGATCGAGTATTGGTGGATTTTCATCATCGCCTCGATGAGCGGCGCAGGCGCACAGGCGAATCCGATGCGCCAACCGGTCATGGCAAAAGCCTTGGAGAGGCCGTGGAGAAAGACCGTGCGCTCTTTCATTCCGGGAAAAACGGCGATGCTGGTGTGTTTGGCTCCTTCGTAGGTCAGCTCGCTGTAGATTTCATCCGTGAGCACGACAAGATTGTGACGAACACAGACTGCCGCGATTTTTTCGAGTTCCTCAGGCTCCATCGTGGCGCCAGTCGGATTCGTCGGGAAATTCAACATGAGCGCGCGGGATCGAGGCGTGATGACTTTTTCCAAGTCCCCGGCGCGCAGCGAAAATCCATCCTCCGCGCGGGTGCGGACGGGCACGGGAACGCCATGTGCCATCGTGATCGTGGGAGCGTAGGACACATAACACGGTTCGTGGTAAATCACCTCGTCGCCGGCATTCAGCAAGGCGCGGAGCGCGAGATCGATCGCCTCGGAGACGCCCACTGAGACAAGAATCTCGGAGAGCGGTTCGTAGCGGATAGCGAAATGTTTGTTGATGTAATCGGAAATACTCCGACGCAGGCGCGGCAGGCCGAGATTTGAGGTGTAGCCAGTGCGCCCACGTTCCAGAGCGTAGATGGCCGCCTCGCGGATGTGCCATGGCGTGGCAAAGTCCGGCTCGCCGATGCCCAGCGAGATGACATCATCCATCGACTGCACGATTTCAAAAAAGTCGCGAATTCCCGAACGAGGGATGTCGCGGATATGGTCTGCGATAGTGATGCTCACGGCGTGACGGAGAGACGCTCGGAGCTCGCCTCGAATGTGTGAAAGGTTCCGTTTTCCTTGTAGGTTTTCAGGCGGAAGTGGGTGGCGGTGGACTGCACCGCATCGATGGTGCTGAGCCGCTCGGCGACGAACGCAGCGGCCGCGCGGAGATTGGGGGCCTCTACCAAAATGAGCAGATCGTAGCCACCGCTCACGAGGTAGCAACTCTGCACCTCCGGGAACCGCGCAATACGCGAGGCGATACGGTCGAAGCCGCCATCTCGTTCAGGAGTTATTTTTACCTCGATGACTGCAGTGACCTTGTCGGTGTCCCACTTTTCGCGGTTCAACACAGGCTGGTAACCAAGAATGATGCCATCCGCCTCGAGCTTGGCTATGGCCGCTTCGACCTCGGCAGTGGTCATATTAAGCAAGCGCGCCATCTCATCCCGTGGCATGAGGGCGTTTTTCTGAAGCAGGTCGATTATAGCATCCATGTGCTGCACATCATGGAAACCGCACAGCGTCTTTGCAAGCGCGCGTTGGGGCGGTGTTAGGCGGATTCAAAATTCTGTGAATTCGTCTCCCCCCCACTACGGACGCGTCAAACCTCCGAGAGTTGCCATTTCCATGAGAGCCGTTTCAAAGCCTTGGACAAAGCGTTTTTCGTCCATGAGAACAGACTGGCGGAGGCGATCGCGCATACCAGAGCGGAGTTCCTGAAGGCGTTCCGTTTGCCCGGCGAGGGCTACGACTTTTTCAATGTAGGCTTCGCGCGTATCGGTGATGAATTCCTGCAGGCCGACAGCGCTCAGCAAGCTCACGCCAACGCGGGAGACATGGGTTTTTCCGGCTCGCGTGACGACTGGACATCCCATCCACATCGCCTCGCAAGTCGTCGTGGTGCCGTGATACGGGAAGCTGTCGAGGGCGATATCCACCGAGTGATAATGGTTCAGGTGATCCGCGATTTTTTTGGTGTGGCCAAAGAAATCGAGCCGATCCTCCTCGATGCCGCGCTCGGTGAAATAGGATTTCAGTTCCTTGCGCACGCCATCATCGGTAAGCGTCCGTGCTTTCAAGCGCAGATGCGATCCTGGGACGCGGAGCAGGATTTCCGCCCATGTCTCAAATAGGGATGGATTCAGCTTCGCCATGTTGTTGAAGCAACCGAAGGTCACAAAGCCGTTTTTCAAAGCAGGCAGAGGCTCGAGCTCCGGCGCGGAGGCATCTGGCTCGAAACACCACGCGCACTCCGGCACACGAATGAGTTTTTCGATGTGGAGATGCTCGGTCGTTCCCTGCGGATCGGCAAATGCATCGGTAATGCGGAAATCAATCGTCGGCAGGCCGGTCGAGCCAGGGTATCCTAGATAGCTAACCTGCACCGGAGAAGGCTTGAGGGCGAAGACGCCGAGGCGGTTGTAGGCCGTATGGCCTGCCAACTCGAAGAGAATGTCCACGCGATCCTCGTGGATCAGCTTCGCCAGAGCGCGGTCATCGTAGCTTGAGGTCTCTCGCCAGAGGTCGACCTGTTTCGCAAAGCGGGCCGAGAATTCGTCGGATTTCCGCTGATCGCCATAGGCCACAAACTCAAAACGCTCGCGGTCATAGCCTCGGAAAATCGGCTCGATGAAATGCGCCACGGGATGATGGCACAGGTCAGCCGACAAGAATCCCACACGAATCTTCGCCCCTGCCTCACGTGGCTTGAACCTGAACGCCGACGGTATTTTTTTTGCGATGGAGAGCCCCCATTTCCTGTGTTCCTCAAAGACCACCTTCGGATCCATGTCGGGAATATACATGTGACAAAGGAGGAAATTATTCTGCGGGTCGCGGTCATCTGGATTCAACTCCATCGACTTACGGTATTGAGGCAGAGCATCCATGCCACGGGCGCGATCCTTCAAGAGGTTGCCGATGTTGTTTCGCGCGGTTGGGAGATTGGGATTTTTCTCTACCGCCTGCTCGAAGCACTCTAGCGCCTCGGAATTCAGCCCGAGCTCAAATGCAGCAGCCCCTAGATTATTTAGATAGGAAACATTCGCGGGATCCAATTTCACAGCGGCGTAGAATGCCATAACCGCATCGCCACCCCGGCGAAAGTCCTTATAGATCACACCACGATTGCAATGCAGCGCACCCGTGTTACAACCCATCGCCAAGGCCTTATCGTATTGATCCAATGCCTCTTGGAAGCGATTGGTTTTGTGCAAGGCAACGCCGTATTCGTAGTAGTACGTGCCAACCTGCCCCGGGAGCGAAACAGCTTTTTCTAAAACAGGAACCGCCTCTGCGTAGCGCATCAAGCCATTCAACAACTTGCCTTGGCGGAACCATACGAAGCCCACATTCGGATTCATTCGCGCCGCCTTGCCATAAGCCGCCAGCGCGTCCACATACCGGGTATTTTCTTCGAGCAAGGTTGCGAGATTCGTCTGAAACTCCACTGAGTCTGGTTCCAGCGCACACGCCTTGCGAATTTGCGAAATCGCGTCCTTGCCGCGCCCGAATTTTTGCAGAGCCGTGGCATAGTGCGAGCACCCCTCTGCGTAGTCCTTTCGTATCCGCAAAGCACTTTGGAAGGCCTCCAATGCCGGATGCTTGTCGTCCTTCTCTGCCAAAATTCGGCCCAGCAAAATTAGCCCCTCTGGTGAATCTGGTAAAATTTCCAGTGCCCGCCGCACATGCTGCTCCGCCGGTTCCAATTCCTTCTTCTGGAAAAAAACCTCCGCCCAATCACGCAGGAACTCCGCATTTTGAGGGTCCAGTTCGCAAGCCACCGAAGCAAACTCCCCAGCCGCCTCCAAATCCCCCTGCAAAGCCGCCATCTTGCCCATCAGATGCCAGGCTCCCGCACACCGCTCATCCTTGCCGAGAATTTCACGGCAGATGTCCTCGGCGTCGGAGAGCCGACCTTCAGCGAATGCAGAGTGTGCGTCAGAAATGGTAATCTCCGGAAGAGCATCCTCACTGCGTGAAGCGCTGGAGCTATTTGAACGACGCTCTCGAACTTTTTGAGCGAAGGCTTTCGGATCATCCAGAGCCCCTAATCCCTCTTCGACCAAAACCTCCAGCGCATTTCCGAGATTGCGCCCATATTCCTCCGGATTCAAAAAGCGCGGCCCCTTGCTCATGGCTTGCTTAATTCGCAATGAGATACCTGACCGATATTCGTGATCCCTTGCCAGGTGAAGCGCCTTTGTAAAATAGTCCTCTTCGCTTTGACCGACCAATTCATCAAGGCCTAGTTCACGCAATTGCGCTCCAGAACAACGCGAACGGGTTGTTTCACCATCACACGCAACCACGGGAATTCCAAGTTGGAGGGGATCCACCGTGGAAATGCTGCCTGAGAATGGCAGGGTATCCAGATACACATCCGCTATCCGCTCAAAGTTCATTACAGCCGCTCGATTAGGTAGCTTTGGCCCCAGAACGACTCGATTTTTCTCCACGCCATGCTCTACAAGAACCGACTCCAGCACAGCACGGAAGCGGGTTTCCGGCAATTTACTGGCCCAGTTTGGATTAAATGGCAGCAGGCATAGCACGGAGCTTGGCACTTCCTTTAAAAGTCGGCCCCAAAGATGTAACAACTCCAAGGGAATTTTATAGCAACTCGCCGCATTGAAAAAAACAACCGCATCCGCCGGGATTCCGAGTTGAGAGCGATCCGGAGGCACGAGACCAGACTCAATCGGCTCGCAGGAGTAGTCCAAGCACACGGGAGGCCCATCAAGCAGGATCAATTTCTCGCTGAACTCCGCCTCACTCACGCCTTCCCGATGAGCAAGACTTCCCGAAAGGAACGCATCGGAATTCTTGAACCCACTTGTCATCGGCGAGCAATGCGAGACGACCTGAATCGGAGCCATTCGAAATGCAGCAAGAAGCGCAATCTGATTCGTTACCGCAGTGATATTTGTGCCGATTATTAGGACATCAAGCTTGGCATTTCGAATCATCTGCGCCTGCTCAGCAAGTGTGGGCGGCAGCACATGAAAGCTCTGAACAAGGGTTCGACAACGATCTTCAACCAAGCCTGGGTTTCTTGTCGTGCAGAAGAGAGACACCTCAAAAAGGCCTTTGTCCAAATGCAAGCATGGAAGAGTTACAAATGTTTCCGTCTGAATGCCGAAATGGGAATTCAGAACGCCTACACGAATCTTTTGGCCAGCGCGGCGTTGTTCCTTTGGCTGGGTGGGCATATGCAACTTCAAACCAGATTGCAAAATAGCAAACTCAATAATCCGAGCACGTAATTCCATGAGCTCACGGTTAGAAGAAATAGAGCAATATGCAGGTATCAGATTGGGTATTTGTGCAACTAATAACGCGAGTTTTTTATTTGATGCCAGTCCTGGGTTGGCGGAAATCAAGTGATGAATTTCGTATAACCACTGACACAGATGTCTTGAATAAGCCTCCGCTTCTTGAGTTAGCGTAAAAACTTGGAAGGATCGAAAAATATAACTCCAAAAATCAACCTGTAGTAAATCCTGAATGCTTCGTGTGCCGGAGCGGTATCCCAAAATGTGCGAGGGTTCATAAAGCATAGATGCCATGAAACTCCCCATGCTCCCTAAATCACAAACATCATTATTCTTATAATTTTTCGGGCCTACATTAGGTTCTTCTATTTTTACTTCATCTATCTGAAATTCGGCGCTTAGTAACGCTCGATATGAACCTAGAAACGAATCACTAAGAATGAATTTTAAATCTTCGCCCGAATGAGATTTCAGCAGCTTAGCCATTTCAGCACGTTTCATAAATATTTTTTCGGCGACTTCCACGTTTTCAGTATCCTTAAGCCAGAGCGGAATGAGATCTGCCAGCTCATCCAAATTAATTCGTGAAGGAGGAGAGACAGACCACATTTTTTGATGATTATGAGATTGTATGATATTTAACATTTTAATATCAAAACGCCTGTGCTTTTGCGATCCATCAAAAGATTTATCTAACTTCGAAGCAGGAGAATCATTTATTAATCCGAAAAAATCGCAAACAAAGTCCAACATCCCATTTGTTCGTAAAATCTCTTCAGATTCATTGAATAAGTAAGGAGTTACATTTTCATCTACTATTTCATAAGGAACCCAGGCGCCATCTTTCAATAAAAATAAATTGCAACCGCAGAGGTAAGCATCACCGCTTGATGCTGAAAAATCATCGAATGTAAAATAATTTTTTGTTTTACGCAATAATTTTGCATATTCGGATTGAGGTATATTTTTAGTTAAGTAAATACTGTCTCTAGGCAGCAAATGGGAATAATTATTATAAAGATCGCTTCCCTTACCAATCCAATAACAGTTTTCAAACTTTTTCTGATTTTTTTGATGAAAAAGATCAGGATCAATAACACCGAGCCAGAATTTATAAATTGGATTTTCTGTGGATAGTTTTACGCTTTCTTCCGAAACATCCTTCCAATACAATACTAATTCATTCGGCTCATATATATTTGGGCAATGTCTTCCCCAATCATTTTTGAGTTTGCCCGGTTCATTTAGACACCACCTGACAATATTTTGCTTTCCCCGAGGCTTTTCATAGATTTCAGGAACGATAACAAAGTCATACCTTATGAATGGAAGTATCGGACTTGCTTCGCTGGGGTTTAAAATATGAACCGTATGTTTGAGAAGAGAAAGAAAAGAGGCCAACTGGTATAAACAACTAATGCCTGCAGATCCATTGATATAAGGCGGAGCAACGAGTAAAATTTTCACCTATTTTAAGCTGAAAAGAGGTTTTGCGTGGGGGGGGGGAATATTCACAATCCGCGTTTATAGATTTCTTGTTTCAGCGACTCAATATATGCATAGGGGGAGTCTATCATATCAATCATGAGGGCACGATCTTTTAAAACAGGCTTGATCAATCGCTCGCCGTTCATGAGCTCTCGGGCAGACATTTGGCCTTTTTGAAGAGGGATCGCCAAATAAAAGTCGTCATTGTTACTCTCATGCTTGATCGTGTAGCCCTCGGGAAGGTCTCGCTTAGCATAGACGCCGCGCACCAGACCATCCAAATATTCGGACTCCTTGAGAGGCACAAAGCGGCGTTCAGTGGAACTGCCGCCGCACATCTCTTTAGCTTTCTTGAAAGCCTTAAACCAAGTGTCGACATGGTGAGTTTGAGAGCAATAGGGCGAAACCGGGATTCCATCTGCGTCAATATCTATATGACGCTCAAATGTTCGCGCGCCTTTCGCGTATGCGATTAGCATAGATGCATCCCAACTGGTATATTCATGGGTGGAAAGCCCGATGATGGCACCCGGGTAACGCTCTCTGAGGAAATCAAGTTGATTGAGATCCAAATTTGAATCCTCACTTGGGTAAAGCGAAACACAATGGTTTATTGCAAATGGAATGGAACGGTTAGAAAAGAATTTCACCAAATCATCCACACCCTTCAAGGAGGAACCTCCTGTCGAAAAAGATACTGGCTTGCGCGTCTGTGCTACGCGCTCTATGAGAAACCAATCGTTAATATCAGAACTCGCAAGTTTAATCATATCAAGGTCAAATTCTTGACACATATCTACTGAAGCCTCATCGAAAGGCGTGGCAGATGTTAAGCAACCATGATCGCGGATACTTTGAACCAGAGTTCCAAAATCTTTTTTAGATAGTTTGGTATCAATGGTTTTTTTTATATAACGAACATCAGTTCTATGTCTAAAATCTTTGTGAATGAATGAGTCCACATCACGGAATTGAAGTTTTATAGTTGCGCGAACATTATTGAATCGAACAACCTGAGAAAAATCAGAAATAATACGAAGTCCTCTATTGAGATTTCCCCAATGGTTGTTTGCCATCTCCAAGACAAATAATTCTTGGAAGATATTATTTTTAGAGGAAGAAATGTTAAAGTGTGTTTGATTTTCTGGATTCATATTGTTAAATAAAATTTAGTATATTTTCAAAGTTATTTACTATAAAATGCATGGGAATTATAGATTGCTTGTGAACTCCGCCATATCCATAGGTAACTGCAGCAAAATGGAAGCCGCAGGTTTTGGCCGCTAACGCATCGTCCTTAGAATCCCCGACAATAATTGCATCCGAGGGGTTCAATTGCAGGAGGCGTTTGGCCGTCAAGGCAGCCTCCTCTTTGGAAGTAAATAAAGGTTGCCGAGAGTCTGGGGTGAAAATCTCAGTAAAAAAAGGGTTCAAAGATAACCTATCAAGAATTTTAAGGGTCGGTTTTTTAGGTTTATTTGTTAAAATATGGCAGATTTTTCCAGATTGGTGCAAAAATGCAAGGGATTCAAAAACACCAGGATACAAGTTTGTCTTTGTGAAACCCAACAAATCGTAACTTTTCCTAAAAGATACTTCGAGAAAGTCTAAAATTTTCGGATCATTTTCAGCCAGAGCTAAACGAAAAACCTCACGCACAGGCGGCCCGACAAAGCGAATAAAATCCGGTGTTTTTCGATTAGGGAGGACTTCTTTCATTGCAGCATCGAAAGAGAACAATATACCTGGATACGAATCTACCAAAGTGCCATCCAGATCGAAAAATATGTGTTTTACAGGCATTTATTGAGGCTTGGAATGAGCATATGCGAATGGAACTCCTCCCGATCCAAGAAGGGAGCCATATCTTCAAGTGGAGCAGTAACCATACTGCCATCCGCGAGTCGCTTGGAACTCAGCTTGGGTTCAAAACCTTGGGCACGATCTAATTCGACAATAATAACCTCCGGTCCCTCGCGACTCAGGATTGCTGTAAGATGCTCGGCTGGAGTATCGCAATCCAATATGCACGATGGCAATCCATACGCTTGAGCAAGCGCAGCGTAATCTGGAAATGACACTCCACTTTCAGGTCCCTCGCCAACGAGAAGATGGAAAAAATTGTTTTGCGTGGATCTAATAGAAAGATAGCCGCCATTATTCAAAACAAAAAGTTTAATAGGCAGTTTATGGTAAGCGACTGTGGCCAGTTCCTGAACATTCATTTGCAAGCTTCCATCGCCGGCAAGGCATATGACTTTTCGATCTGGAGCTGCGATTGCCGCCCCAATTGCGGCAGGAAGGTCGTAACCCATAGAAGCACTGCCACTGTTGCTGAAAAGTCGCTGGCCCTCCTTAATCTCCGCGGCTTGGAATGGAGTAATGCACGCTGTCGCATCGCCGCAGGCAAAAATGTCTGTGGCCGAGGAAGCCTTGAAAAGAAGCTCCACAAAATGGTATTGATTGATTGATCCAACGGAAGCTGTCCGATGGTGAGGTAAAACTGTGGGAAGCAGGCGGCGTCTCTCGCAAGCCCAATCTCGCCATTCAATCTGTGCCTGACTTGGCTTGGCTTCCGAACCAATTTGATGAAGAACAAGTTGTAAAAAATATCTTGCATCCGCATGAATCGGCAAATCAGCTACAAAAGTAGGCTTCCCAATCTCTGCATCATCTATATCTACTTGAACTGTAAAAGCATTCCTTGCAAAGCTTGCCCAATTATAGCTGACCTGGCGGATGCAAAGCCGACTCCCGACAATAAAGACAAAATCGGCGTTTTGAACAACAAAGTTGCCGGCTCGTGTTCCAATAGTTCCTTGGCGTCCACAATAAAGCAGGTGGTCTGAAGGCAGCAAATCATGAGTCCAAGCCGTTGTAACAGGAACTTGAAGGCGTTCCGCTACTTCCATAAACTCCGAAATAGCACCCGCCAAACGCACGCCAGTTCCACCAAGGAGCACAGGTCTTGAAGCTGATTTCAAGCGATTGGCTACTTCTATTGCCTGCAAACGCAAAAGGGCCTCATCTACTGGAGCCATATCCTCTGCGGGATCGTAGGGGACGAGGGTCTCTTCATTAATTTCCGCCGCTTGAACATCCACCGGCACATCGAGCCACACAGGTCCAGGGCGCCCATGGCTTGCCAGATAAAGGGCACGCTCAAGGTGGTAGCGAATAGTTTTGGTGTCAGTAATAGTAACAGCGTATTTTGTGATACCAGAAACCATCTGAATAATATCCACCTCTTGGTCACCAAGTTGTCGTAGTTTTCCTCGCAGACCATGGGTTTGCAGAAGCGTTTCGCGTTTCATTTGGCCAGAAAGGATCAACATCGGAATCGAGTCTGTCCAAGCACCGAAGACACCATTGAGAGCATTTATGCCGCCCGGCCCACTGGTAACACAAACTACTCCAAGCGTGTTTTTTATTCGAGCGTAACCTTCCGCTGCCATCGTGCAAGCCTGCTCGTGATGGTTACAGACGAATTTCAATCGTTTTTCTCGTCCAAGCGCATCATTAAGATGCATAGCTCCACCGCCAGAAACCATGAAGACATGCCGGATGCCCCGATCGGCAAGTGTACGGAAAACAAAATCAGCAAGACGCATAATAATTTATTTTGGGTAGGCGTAGAGGACTAATTCAAAACCACTGTAATAATGAACGCGAAGATAAAAGTCATAATTCAAATTCCAAGATGCGATTAAATCCGGAATTTGCCAAAGGTGGACTGCCTGATGGTAGAGGCAGATCGCCAAACCTGGTCGATGCCTTTCGATAATCGAACGAGCTCCAAGAAGTGCGGCGTATTCAGCCCCCTCAATGTCCATTTTTATAAGATCTGGTTCAAATTTTGCAAGGCAGTCATCCAATGAAACACACTGAATTATCGAGTCTCCTGTTGCGCTGACAGCGCTACCGCTGCCTTGTCCAGATTGAAAACGCAACTGCTGTGTTTGCTCGGCCACACCGCAGGGCAAAAGCAAGGACGGATGCGCTTCAGGAGCGATTGCGGGGATTTTTCTAGCTAAGTTTCTGAAATTTTTCTGATCTGGTTCAAATGCCGCGAGCGCGGAAAGTTTATATCCACGATTTAGAAGCAATTCGACTGTATCGCCATCAAAAGCCCCACAGTCCACGAAATGCAAATCCTTTTTCCAAGAAGGAAGGCTGGTTGGAAAGTATTGCTCATCGCTATCAGGAAGAGGCGAAAGCTCGTAATTACCTAAAAATCTAAAACGGAGAATTTGAGCGTAGAGTTCCCTACTTTTTTTATCTGCCCATAAGTTGTAGGCCGCTTGCCAGCGCCGAGAATTATGTTGGTAAAAATCAATAGCAGTGAGCCAATAGCGGTCTCCAAATTCAGTGGAAAAAGCACGATGGAAATGGATAAAATTGACAACGCAACCCCAGCCTAACTGAGCGAGCATTTCCATGAGAACGGGCATAGCGACATAGGCATTAAAAACAGACATAATGATTGGCGTCTCTGCTTTTTCTGATTCAGAAATACGCGGATCATTTGGGCGCATTACAGGAACTCCCTCCAAGAAATCCAAGGGCGATTTGGCATCAATAATTGCTTTAATAACAAATCCTTTTGCAGTCAGGAGTCGTATCACGTCACGACCTGTTGTGCCGGCTCCATAGATATAGAGCTTGCCATTACCCCCGAGGAGATCACTTATACTTTGATCAGATAGGGCCTGCTCAAGATGATTACTTAAATTTTTAAATAATGCGTTCATTTTAATGTAATTTTATAATAGGATTGCTTAAATTTAGGTTCTCACGAATCTGTGTAGCAATATTGGCACCCTGAATCAAGGAGGCGATGAGAATAGGGGTAGAGGAATTTTTTAAGAATGAAGGATCGCGGATAGGCTTCCCCAGAAGTATCTTGCCTTGATTTACAGGATTTGAATCAATAAAGGCAATGATATTTGCGTCTTTGAGGCATGTTTCTGCCAGCAACTTCAGTGTGAGTTGTCCAGTTCCCCACACAATGATTGGATCATTAACAACTTCGCATATTTTGGATTCAATATCTTGGATTTGCGCACTTGATTGACGAATGTAAGAGTCTATTGCGTCTCGGAGACCTTCTTCGTAGACCCAGTTCGTGTTGTGGCTCTCTTTAATACTACGTCGGAAGAAACCAAAAAGCGCAGGGTAGGGCATACCTTCAGCGGCTTCGAGTGTTTTTGTATCAACAAGAAGTGGTTCAAAGCCGCAGGCACTAAGGAGATTAATGAGTGAACTTGTGCTGAAGTGGTTAATATGTTCGATATTAAAATCTTGAAATGGAGCTACAAGACATTCCGCATATCGTGCCGCATCCGGAACCTCTATGTAAAAGATTCCATTTGCCGATAAAACTTCTGCGACTTTTAAAATAGCTTTTTTTAAGTCGAGCACATGCTCGAAAACATGCGAAACAATTACTAAATCTGCACCAAGACTATCATGAGGAAGAGCATTAAGCCACCCCTGTAGAGCCGGAATACCATAAATTTGTCGCGTATTTTTGACGCATGCGAGCGAGGGATCAATACCAAGAAGGTCGGTAAAACCCCTTGCCTTCAGTGAACCTAGTAAACCGCCGTTGGCGCAACCGATATCGACAATTTTTGCCGAGCGATTCGTCATTTGTGCTGCAATGGCATCCGCAGTCTGCTCCAAGCGCTCTAAATCTTTCTTGTTTCCTCCTCCTCCAGTCGAGGTTTCTTGATCCTCATACTTGGAAAAACGGCTGTAATAATCATCATAGTCTTCAGTGCTGCCAGTTGTATCAGCGTAAGTAAAGCCACAGTCTGGACAGGCAACGACATCAAAATCCTTGGGCAGAGGATGATCTTCCGGCAAGGCGAATTTTTGGTGGTGAAGAATTTCCACCTCTACTTTTCCGCAAACTGGGCAGGGGCGACAAGCTTTTTTGTTCATACTGTTTAATGAAATATACTTATATACTCCAAGCTGCAGTTCGCCGAATCGCTTCACGGAGAGAGACCTTGGGTTTGTTGTTCATAAACTTTTCAATAAATCGTGTATCAGGCACATATCGACTGACAGGTGCCGATGAGGGGATACTACCTAAATTAAGTTGTGTATTAGGCAATAAAACATTTGAAACCTCAGCCGCCAATTGGGAAAGTGGAATATCTTGTGCAGAGCCTACATTATAAGACTGGCCTGGCGTTCCGGAGAAAAGCATCGTCCAAAGCCAGATAGCCAGATCTGCCGCATAGAGATAAGAGCGATATGGAGTTCCGTCGCCCTTGATTTGTATCGGCTTTCCAGCCATGGCATCACGAATGAAGTTGCCAATAGCAAAATGGGCGTCAAGCGGTAAATGGGGGCCGACGAAGGCGAAGCATCGGGCTACAATAGTTTCGATCCCATATTCCTTGTTGAAAATGGAACAAAGAAGCTCACCTACTCTTTTGCCTTCGCCGTAGGCTGATGCCGGATCCATGGTATCTGGCGCGCCGGTATAGCTCTCGGGAATATGTGTCATCTCAGGGGGTTGCTTTCCATAAACGGCTCCCGAGCTAATAAATAGAAATCTCTTCACACCAACAGAAACTGCGAAGTCCAAGGTGCGGGTCGTGCCTTGAATGATGGTATCGAGCATTTCCCGAGGAGGGACAGGTGCACTGGAAGTGGTGCCAGCATGGATAACATGAGAAAAATTTCCTGCTGGAAATTCAAAATTCCGAACATCCCCTTGATGCAGCGTGATAGCAGAATTCCTCACAAGATGTGGGGCTTTGGCGCGAAAGGCCTCAGGATCGCGGGTCAGGCCTACAATCTCCGCTCCCAAGTTCAACTGAGCATTGGCAAAAGCGAATGTTTCCAACAACCACATGCCGAAAAAACCAGTGGCCCCGGTGACAAACAGCCGTTTTCCCCGCAGCAACTCCCAATGCGGGCGCGTATGCTCGAGCACATGCTCGAGGTCCTCGAGCGGGAGTGGCTTTACAGGTTGAGGCATTACAGAGACTTTTCTTTCACAAATTCACGGATGACTTGAATCTCGTAGTCGAGCATTTCTTGGGTGAGGCCGGGGTAAGTGCCGAGGAAGATGGCGGTGTTCATGATGGCGTCGGCTCCGGGGAATGCGGCGGCGATGCTGGAGTCGTTGATTTCCGGAAGGGTTGAGCCGTAGGAACCAACTAAGCGGATGGACTCGGGGCGGTCTTTGCGCATCTGCACGAAGACGGGTTGCCTGAGGAGATTGCCGCCGAAGAACATGCGGTTGCCGATCTTTTTTTCATCCAAATGGTGGGCCAACGCACTATGAGTGAAGGGAGCGGTAGTCTTGACGCGGATCATGAAGCCAAACCACGAGCAATCAGTGCGGCAACCCGTAGAGTCCCAGGTAAAGTTGGAAACCTGAGAGCTGAGACCTGAAACTTGAATGGGATTTGCCTGATTCAAATTTCCGATTTCCGGTTTCCCATTTTGCTGGCTGGCGGGCGGGTGCCATGCTGTGGCGTGGGTGGGCAGGCTGAATTCGAGGACATCTTCGAGATCGGCGAGGCCGGCTCGGAGGATTTCCCAGTTGCGTTTGCGAGCTTCGATGAAGGCGGGAAGTTTTTTGAGCTGTTGACGGCCAATGGCAGCTTGGGGGTCGAGCGGCTTGAGATTGTAGCCGAGGTGGCTGTAGATGTATTTGTGATCGTAGCCCTTGGGTAGCTCGCCCAGTTGCCAGCCGAAGCGTTTTCCGCAGGTGTCGTCTTTGCCAGAGGCGCACCAGCAGTCGCGACCCCAGTCGCGGAAGCTCTCGGCGTAGGTTTTGAGCGGAGGGTGCTTGATGATATTCACCGCGCCACCCTCGCCCATTGTGAGGTGGTGCGGCGGGTAGAAGGATTGCGTGGAGATATCACCCCAGACGCCGGTTGGCGCAGTGAGAAGTTTTTGGTTTTCAAGTTCCTCAAAGCGGATGAGCGGGTGGGTGCCGGCTTCGGCGATTTTGAGGAGGTGGTCGAGAGAGAGTTCGCGCGCCAACTCGACGGGCATGGAGTAAGTGCAACCGAGGGCGTCGCAATTGTCCTCAATGAGCCAGAGATCGTGCTCACGGCAGAACTTGAGGACGGCGGCGATCGGAAAGGGATTGCCCAGCGCATGAGCGATCATGACGGCCTTGGTTTTGCCAGGCGAGTATGCGGCTTCCAACTGCTCTGCTCGAATGTTTCCAGTAATCGGGTCGTTGTCGAGAAAGACGGCGACGGCTCCGGATTGGATAATCGGCGCAACAGTGGTCGGGAACCCTGCCGCAACCGTGATGACTTCGTCGCCGAGCTGAATGCGTTTGTGAGGCGGCAGTTTGTGAGTGGTGAGTGCCGCGAAGGCCACAAGATTGGCCGAGGAACCAGAATTGACGAGCAGCGAGTGCCGAACCCCAAGGAGCGAGGCGAGTTCTTTCTCGAAGGCCTCACCCTCGGGACCAAGCGTGAGCCAGAAATCAAGAGTGGATGAGACGGCGGCCTGCACTTCGTCTTCGGTGAAAACGCGGCCAGCGTAAGGAACAGTTGTTTCGCCCGGAATGAAAGCGGTGCGCTGCGGATCGTCGCCCGGGCGGTTGGCGGCGTGGGCGAGACTTGAAAAAGCCACGCTGTTGTTTAGTGCAAGTTTTTTATGCACCTCCGACATTTTATGAGTTGAGATTGTCTTGCCACGATCTTGCAACTTGCTGACGTGGACCGTTAAGAATCGATCCAACCGGATGTAAGAGGGCTTGAAAAGCTCGCCCTTAACCAAATCGGCTCCGTCAAGACGCACAGTATTTTGGTAATGGGTTTTTCCGGTTACTTTTAACAAAGTGACATCACCCTGCCAATTCGGGCCATCAAGAATCAATGCCGGTCTATTTTTTCCTTCGTCGGTGTCGCCATGCGGCCACAGGACATAAACTAAATTCCCAGGATTCATTAAAATAGTTCGCTGGCGTCCTCATCTTCATCCCCTCGAATGAACGACGGCATTTGGAGGTCCAGCATTTGCCGACGCTCATTTTCCAACTTGGTTAATTCCGACTCTGTAAAAAGACGGAGGTGCAAGCCTTCCGGAATATTTTCGCTACAATCTAGAACCCTTAAAACATTTCCTTCTTTAATAACTTCTATGCTCATAATTTAAAACAACAGTTGAAAGTGAATTTCAGGCTTTGAATTCAGCTAAAGGTAGAGATGCATTGGAAGGGAGGGACTCGATAGCAACATCCCACTCGTCTTCCTTTATCCACTCTTGGTGGCTCTTGGACTGGGTTTGAAACATCGTGTCCTCGCGACTTTCCTTGGGAATGGACTGCCAGATTCGCCGAGCGGCCAATTTTTCAATTTCCGCGCTTGTGAAAAGCTCTATCTCGCATCCCTGCGGCATCTCGTCGCTGCAATCAATAACGCGAAGCGTATTGCCTTCTGCAAAAACATTTATGCTCATAATATTAAAAAAAGTCGGCAGCATCTTTGCTTTCATCACAGCGAATAAAGGATGGCATTTGCTGACGCTGTAAAATGTTCTTCATGTTAATTCTGAAAGTTTCATTCAATAAATTTTTCCCATTCTGTAATTCTGTCCCACAAATCGTTTCTGCTACGAATGGATCGTGGCGGTTCATTTGTTACCTCAAATATTCCTTGATTTGAAGCTGCGTCAATTCCGCTGGGTCGGCACCTTCGTGCATGGTGCGATACCATTCCACTGTTTTTTGGACAGCGGTTTCAAAGTCCCATCGGGGCTGCCAACCGAGCAGGTGAAAGGCTTTTTCGGTAGTGAGATTCAGCTTGCCGGCTTCGTGAAGTGGGTTCGGATCGGATTGGTCGATCCACTCGCCGGGCCAGTGTTTAAGCGCCTCCGAGACAACATCCGCCACCGTGCGATTGGCGCTGAGATGCGGGCCGAAATTGAAAGCGGAATCCAGTGTGCCAGACGGGAAGCTGCTTGTGGTGAGCTGAGAGGCCAGCAGGAGGTAACCGGAGAGCGGTTCCAGAACATGCTGCCAAGGGCGTGTTGCCGTTTTATTCCGAACAGGAATGACCGTGGAGTTTTTCAGGAAGCGGATGCAGTCGGGCAAAATGCGATCATTCGCCCAGTCGCCGCCGCCAATGACATTGCCAGCTCGGGCACTCGCAATTTTGACGGGATGATTTTGAAAGAACGATCGACGCCAAGATGAAATGGCGATCTCGCATGCAGCCTTGCTGGAACTGTAAGGATCGTGACCGCCCAGCGGATCCTCCTCACGATATCCGTGCAGCCACTCGCGGTTCTCGTAGCATTTATCCGTAGTCACCATGACGGCCGCACAGGGCTTCTCCAAATGCCGCAGGGCTTCCAAAACATGGATCGTTCCGAGCACATTGGTTTGGTAGGTTTCGACGGGTTCCGTGTAGGAGAGCCGCACCAGCGGCTGCGCGGCCAGGTGAAATACAAAGTCCGGCTGCCAGTCGAGCAGAGACTTGCTAATGGCAGCAGCCTCTCGGATGTCGCCTTCCTGCCAATCCACGCGAGACGCCAAACCCAGCTGATCAAAAAGCGCGGGCTTCGTCGGAGGCGGCAATGAGAAAACGCAAACCTTCGCACCCATCATGTCCAGCCACTCGACGAGCCAGGATCCCTTGAATCCAGTGCCTCCGGTGAGCCAGATTTTCTTACCTCGCCAAAAAGTAGAATCGAGGTTTGTGCAAGTCATTGCCAGACTCTCCAAGGAGCTCTACCTAGATTCCAAAGATCCTCCAAATAGTTTTTCTCACGCAGCGTGTCCATTGGCTGCCAGAAGCCGTGGTGATCAAAAGCCATCACTTCCCCATCGGCAGCTAATTTAGCGATTGGCGGCCCCTCCCAACTGGTTTCATCTCCATCGATCAGGTCAATACATGTTGGCGAGAGCACAAAAAATCCTCCGTTAATCAAGGCACCGTCACCCCTTGGCTTTTCAATAAAACCGGTAACCTGCTCTCCAGACTTTTCTATCGCACCAAAGCGTCCTGGGGGCTGAACTGCTGTAACTGTAGCTTTCTTTCCATGGGATTTGTGAAATGCGATCAACCTACCGATATCCACATCCGCAAGGCCATCTCCATAGGTGAAACAAAAGGCCTCTTCATCTTGCAGATGCTTGGCCACACGCTTCAAACGCCCGCCAGTGCAGGTTTCATCACCCGTATCAACCAGTGTCACCCTCCAAGGCTCAGCTTTTTTTTCATGGACTTCCATTCGGTTCGTCTGCATGTCGAATGTCACATCGGACATGTGTAGGAAGTAGTTGGCAAAATACTCTTTGATCACATAACCACGATAACCACAGCAGATCACAAAATCATTGACCCCATGAGCAGAATAAAGCTTGAGAATATGCCATAAAATAGGCTTGCCACCGATCTCAATCATCGGCTTGGGCTTGAGATGGGTTTCTTCGGAAATGCGCGTGCCAAGGCCGCCAGCGAGAATAACTGCTTTCATTATTTAATCAGGAGAGGGGTTGGCAATGATTTGCTGAAATTTGATAAACGAAAAACGTTTTTAGATTTAAGCACAAGCGTCAATGACAGAATTGGAGAATTATGCAGATATTCTATTTCTTAAGAATAAAAGAGTGGTTGCGCGCCCTATGCTTTCTTGAAATCGCAAATATGACGACATCGTCGCATAGGTGGGGTTCAAGCGCAAGGCTGCACCTCAGAGTTTTTTTACCCTAGGCTTTTATAAGTCTCAGCTGGTAAAATTTTTCTGCCGGAGGTGGTTTTGAGTTTCGAGGAGGCTTGCGTAATCAAAGGTTTTGCGGGGTTCCAATCGGGAGCCTCTGGCGACAGGAGCGCAGCGGTCGGAGAGTGTTGCGAGGGATTCGGTCGGGGTGGCTGCGGCGAGGGCTTGGATGGCGGCGCCGAGCGCGGCACCTTCGGCGCTCTGCATGGTGACGACGGGATAGCCGAAGATGTCGGCGAGCATCTGCCGCCAGGCGGGGCTTTTGCTTCCGCCGCCGGTGAGGCGGATTTCGGAGGGTTTGAGGCCGAGGGATTCCATGCGGCGGAGGCCGTAGGCCATGCCAAGTGTGACGCCTTCCATCGCGGCGCGTGCCATGTGGGCCGGTGTGAGATTCGAGGGGTTCATGCCGTGCAGGATGCCGCACCCTTCTGGGAGGTTTGGCGTGCGCTCGCCTTGGAGGTAGGGCAGGAAAATCAGACCTTCAGCACCGGCGGGAACGGAGGAGATTTCCTTGTCCATACGGTCGTGGTTCCAGCCAAAAAGGTTGCGGAAGGCCTCGGTGGCGACGGTGACATTCATCGTGCAAAGGAGCGGCATCCAGTGGTCGGCGCTGTCGCAGAATGCGGCGATTTCGCCTTGGGGGTCGATGACTGGCTGCGGGGCGCAGGCGAAAATCGTGCCGCTTGTGCCGAGGCTGGCGGTGACGGTGCCGGGGCGGATGTTTCCGGTGCCGATGGCGGCCATCATGTTGTCCCCTCCCCCGGCGCTGATGATGACATCCGGCGAGAGGCCCCATGCGGTGGCGAGGGCGGGGAGGAGTTTTCCGACAGGTTCGGTGGAGGAGCCGACTGGCGGGAGCTTTGAGACGAGGTTTTCGTCGATGGCGGCGCAGACTTCCTTGCTCCACTGGCGGGTGCGGACATCGAGTAGGGCGGTGCCGGAGGCGTCACCGAACTCCATGCGCAGTGTGCCGGTGAGTCGGAGGTTCAGGAAATCATGCGGCAGGGCGACATGGGCGAGCCTAGCGAAATTCGCGGGCTCGTTTTGCTTCAGCCAAAGAATTTTCGGCGCGGTGAAGCCAGGCAGGATGTCGTTTCCCGCGAGGGCGATTGTTTTGTTGCGTCCCCCGAGCTTGGCGCGAATTTCATCGCACTGGGCGGTGGTGGAAGTATCGCACCAAAGCTTGGCGGGGCGGATGACTTGGTGACTGGCATCGAGCGGCACGAAGCCGTGTTGCTGACCGGACACGCCTATGCCTGCGACCTCGGCTTTGCGGGGGCCGAGATCGGTAAGGACTTTTTGCACGGTCTCCTCGAGGGCATCCCACCAAATGGCGGGATCCTGCTCGAGGTGGCCGACGGGCAGTCCCTCTACCAGCCCATAGGCTGTGCTGGCGGAGGCGATGACTTTTCCGGAATCACCGTCGAGGACGACGGTTTTCAGACTCTGCGTGCCGCAGTCGATGCCAAGGGTGATCACAGGAGTTCGTTCAGGATGTTTTCGAGGTATTCCTGTCCACCGCTTTCGAGCGCGGGCGCGGACTGCGAGAGCGCGAGCTTTTCGAGTTCGGCGAACGAGGCTTTGCCGGCGAGGATTTTCTTTCCGAGGTCGGAGTTCCACGAAGCGTAGCGGTTTTTTACGAACTCCTCGATGCGGCCGTCAGCCCGGATAGCTGCAGCGATTTTGAGCCCACGCGCGAAGGCATCCATGCCGCCGATGTGGGCGTGGAAGAGGTCGGCGGGTTGGTGGGATTCGCGTCGGCGCTTGGCGTCGAAATTGAGTCCCCCCTCCTTGAAGCCACCCATGCCGAGAACGACGAGCATGACTTCGGCGGCGAGGTAGATATTGGTCGGGAACTGGTCGGTATCCCAGCCGATGAGTTCGTCGCCACGGTTGGCGTCGATCGAGCCGAGGCGGCCAGCATTGGCGGCGACGGTCAGTTCGTGACGCATGGTGTGACCGGCGAGTGTGGCGTGGTTGGTTTCGATGTTGAGTTCGAATTCGTCGAAGAGGCCGTATTCGCGCAGGAAGTTGAAGCAGGCGGCGGAGTCGGAGTCGTATTGGTGGGTGGAGGGTTCTCGGGGTTTTGGCTCGATCCAGAATTTTCCTGTGAAGCCGATTTCCTTCTTCCAAGCGACCGCCATGTGCAGGAACGCGGCGAGTTGGTCGAGTTCGTGCTTCATGTCGGTGTTCCAGAGAGAGGAATAGCCTTCACGACCGCCCCAAAAGACATAGCCGCCACCGCCGAGTTCCTTGGTGACAGAGATGGCTTTTTTGACTTGGGCCGCTGCGTGGGCGAAGACAGGCAGGCTTGGCGTGGTGGCTCCACCTTGAGCGAAGCGCGGATGCGCAAAGAGGCAGGCCGTGCCCCAGAGGAGCTTCTTGCCTGTGCGCTGCTGCTCCTCGGCGAGTGTGCCGGCGACGGCATCCAACGCGGCGTGGGACTCGGCGAGCGTGTCGCACTCGGGCGCGACATCGCGGTCGTGGAAGCAGTAAAAATCAATATCGATTTTTTCAAGGAATTCAAAAAACACACGCACACGCTGCTGGGCGTTTGCCACAGAGTTCGATCCATCTTCCCATGGCATGAGTGCCGTTCCGCCGCCGAAGGGATCGGCGAGAGGATTGCGCATGACATGCCAATAGGCTGCGGCAAAGCGCAGGTGCTCGCGCATGGATTTGCCCTCGACGAGTTCGTCAGGGTTGTAGTGTTTAAAGGCAAAGGGATTTTTCGACTTGGAGCCTTCGTAGGCGATTTTTGGGACTTCAGGGAAGTATGGCATGGGTATTGTTTTGTGGTTGCGGATTCGGGTGACTCGGCAGATTGGGGCAAGAACCGGCGGGAATATCAATTACGAACCATAGCTTTTACTGAAGCGCTTGCGGGACTCGTGTTCGGGCTCTGCTGCTGCGGTGACCTGCGCCGGCGCTGCTTCGACTGCGGGCGCGGCGGGCTGGCTCGGTGCGGGGGCAGGATTTTTCGAGGCTTGGAGGAAAGCCAGGCGCAGGTCGGAGAGGACGCTGGTGAGCATCTGGGTCTCTTCGTTGCTGAGATTGCCTCGGGTTTTTTCCTGAAGCATTTCGATTTGGTCGATGAACATGCGGGCGAACTCGAGATTCACCTCGGGCTGGCCGGTTTGAGGATTCGGCACATGGCCGAGAAACATGGCGGCTTGCTGGGCCTGCATCATGACGAGTTCGATGAAACGCTGAGTCATTTCACCGGAGTGGGTGGCGGATTGGACTTCGGGCATAGGTGGTTAGTTGGTGGATGGTTTTTTATCGGGCGGAAGGACGGTGGCTTCAACTCGGGAATCCGAGTTGAAATACTTTGCGGCGACGCGGCGTGTGTCGTCGAGGGTGATTTTTTCAATCTCCTCCTTGCGGCGTTTATGGGCATCGACTCCGAGGCCCATGAGTTCATCGACGGCGACGGCGGCTCCAAAGGCGCTGTTGCTTTGGTTCCGAATTGCCTCGCCGCCTAGGAGCTTCGCCTTGGCGCGGGTGAGTTCCTCTTCGGTGAGGCCATTGGTGGCCAGGTCCTGAATCTCGGAGCGCATTTCCTTGGTGACGGGTTCGATCTTTTGCGGATCGGTGCCGAGATAGAAAAGGAAGGCGCCCGGTGCGAGACCGCAGAACTGGGCGGCTCCGACGAAGTAGGCGAGGCCCATTTGCTCGCGAATGCGATTAAAAAAGCGTGAGCCCAGATCGCTCGAGGCTTCGCTGATCAATTCGAGTGCGATGCGATTTGGGTCGTTCACCGAGGCTCCTTGGAAGCCGAGCATGAGGACGGCCTGTTTCTTGTCCAGATGCGCGGTGGCGGGAGCCAGGCCCGCAACGGGCGCGGGCTTTTCGACATTCTCAAATGCCAGCGCGCCTTTGGGCATCGAGGCGAAGGATTTTTCGAAAAGTTTCACGACCTCCTCCGCCTTCACATCGCCGAAGACAGAGATGACGCCATTTGCAGCGCAGGCGAATTTTTTGTGGAACTCGCGGAGTTGTGCGGCACCGATGCCGGATACGGAAGCCGGCGATCCGAGATTTCGGAGTGCGTAGGGATGCGCACCGAAAAGATTTTCACGGACAAGATTGCGGGCCACCGAGGTGACTTGCTCCTCGTCGGCCTTGATACCGGCAATCTGCGTGTTTTTCTCAAGCTCGACCTCGCGCTCGGGGAAGGTGGGATTCAAAAGCACATCAGCTAGGATATCCACACCGAGTTTGAGGTCCGGCCGCATGACATCCACCGAAATGGTGAAGGAATTGTTGCCGCTGTCCGAGCCGATGCTGCCGCCCACGCCCTCGATGTCGTCGGCGAGTTGCTCGGCGCTGCGGGTTTTCGTGCCTTTGAGGAGCGTGCGGGCGTAGAGGCGGGTGATACCATTTGTTTCCTTCGTCTCGGCGAGCAGACCGCCACGGAACACGGCGCTCATCGCTACGAGCGGGATGCGGGAGTCCTCACGCACGAGGAGGCGCAGACCGTTTGAGAGGGTGAATTTCTGGATGTCGCCGGCCTTCTTGTCGTCCGCCTGTGCTGCCTCGGACTTGGCAGCGGGTGGGTTGATCGAGGTGACATTCATCGCCTCGTCGCGGAGGTATTCGCGGGCGACGCGCTGCACATCGGCGGCGGTCACTTTGGAAATCTGGTCAAGGTAGTGGCGAGTAAAATTCAGGTTGCGAGTGAGCATCCAATTCGAACCGAGGTCCGACGCTTTGCCGCGCGCCGTGGTAAGGCCGTGAAGCTGGGAGGAAAGCAACGAGCGGCGAGCGCGGTCGAGTTCAACCTCAGTGACTCCGTTCTTTTTGAGATTCTCGAGAATGGCGAGGGATTCCTTCTCGGCCGCATCGCGCTTGTCGGGATCGGTCGTCGCCTGCATGAGGAAGACGCCTTCGGACTGAAGCGAAAACATGCCGGCGCCAGCACTGTGGGCGAGTTGTTTGCGCTCGCGGATTTCACGATTCAGACGCGAACTCGCGCCGTTGCCGAGGATTTCGCCAAGAATTTCCAATGCGGGCGTGTCGGAATTTGTCACGCCGGGCACGCGCCAAGACATGGAGAGACGCGAGAGCTCGGTCGGGAACTCCTCGTGCACCTCGCGGCGACCCATTTGAGGAGGCTCGGTAGCCACATAGAGGGGCTCGAGAGCCTTGCGGGGAGCAGAATCAAAAAGCTCGCCGAGTTCCTTGTGGATCGCAGCGGCATCGACATCCCCCACCACAACGAAAGTCAGATTGTTCGGGACATAGCGGGATTTGTAATAGTTCAGGACATCCTCGCGGGTGAGCTTGTTGTAGACATCAAGGTAGCCGATCACCGGATGCCTGAACGGGCTAGTGGTGAAAACCGTGTCGAGCATGAGCTGGGAGCTCTGGCGACCGGGATCATCAAATCCCATGGCGAACTCGCGGCGGATAACCTCCTGCTCTTTCGTGTATTCCTCCTCGGGAAGCGTGGCGTTCTGCATCGCATCTGCAAGGATCGCTACAGCATCCGAAGCGCCCTCTTTTGGCACATCGATCCAGTAGACCGTGCGATCAAAGGAAGTGTAGGCATTGATATAACCGCCCCGGTTTTGGACCTGCTTGGCGATCTCGCCCGGGGGGCGCTTTTCCGTGCCTTTGAAAAGCATGTGCTCAAGGATGTGTGACAATCCGGCGCCCATTTTTTCACCCTCGTGGATGCTCCCCGTGCCGCACCAGGCCTGCACGCTGGCCACCGGTGCGCTGCGATCCTCCTCGACGATAAGCGTGAGGCCGTTTTCATAAGAGAAGACTTGGGCCTTGGATTCAGGAAGTGTGAGGCTTTCGGAGGTTTTGGCTTGGGTGTGATCGGGCATAAGAAAAAGAGAAGCTGCTATGGCAGCGGTGAGAAGACGGGGTTTCATAGGAAGGTTCCGACGCTGAGAGGGGGCTCACCGTTCAAAGAATCGGCTAGTGGACGGAAGGGAGCGACAAAGGCCTCGCGGAAATCAAACACATCCCGGAAGCTCTCCGCCGTATCCTCATCGGTCTTTCCGAAGATGCCGGCCTGGACGAGATTGAAGACCATCTGCCCGACATCCGCCGTGGCCATGACTCCCCAGTAATTCAAAACCATGAGTGCCATCGGACCGAATTCGGCGAGTGCATGAATGCGAAAACCATCGAGCAACTCGACGGCTCCAACATGGGGACCAGGCTCCTTTTTTGACTTCTTACGTCGCTTGATCGTGCCCTCCAGCGAGTCGCGAAGGAAGGCATAGGCTTCGGGATGGTAGCGACGGTCTTCTTTGTAAACCGTTTCGACAGCTTCTTGAAATCCTGTGTTCTGCATTATTGGGTCTTGGGAGCCACAGCGGCGGGAGCTGAATTGTCAGGGCGAGGTTCCCTCCAATGCCGAACACCAAGGCCCAACACCAGAATGAATACAAAGCCCACAACAAGCGTCTGCTCGCGGCGCGTCAGCTCAAACATGGGAGCCACGATAAACCGAAAAGCACACAGCGCAAGACGTGGAATGCGCAAAATCGATGCCTCGCAAAAATCCCACATCTAATGCCGCGTTGACGCCACAGCGTGAGTCGGTTTTTATTCCGCCCCTATGTCCAAAGACGCTTCTGCCACCCAAATGGAAAAAATCGTCAGCCTCTGCAAGCGACGCGGGTTTATTTTCCAATCCTCCGAAATCTACGGCGGCCTGAACGGCTTCTGGGACTACGGCCCGCTCGGCGTGGAATTGAAGAAAAACCTCAAGGACTTCTGGTGGCGGCGCAATGTGCGCGAGCGTGACGACATGGAGGGCATGGATGGATCGATCATCATGAATCGCGCAGTCTGGAAAGCCTCGGGGCACGAGGAGACATTCAGCGACCCGATGGTCGACTGCAAGGTGTGCAACTCCCGCAACCGCGCCGACCAACTGCCGGAGAAGGACGGGAAAAAATACTGCCCGCAGTGCGGAAGCCGCGACCTTACGGAAGCGCGCGATTTCAATCTCATGTTCAAGAGCCACGCGGGTCCACTTGAGAGCGAGGACAACCTTGTTTATCTCCGCCCGGAGACCGCGCAGGCGATCTTTGTGAATTTCCGCAATGTGCTCGACACCTCGCGCCAGAAGCTACCCTTCGGCATCGCACAGATCGGAAAGGCCTTTCGCAATGAGATCAATCCCCGCAACTACATCTTCCGCTCCCGCGAATTCGAGCAAATGGAGATCGAGTATTTCTGCCGACCAGAGGATGGCATGCAGCTCACAGACTACTGGCTCGAGCAACGGATTAAATTCTACGAGGACATCGGCATTCCCCGCTCGAAGATTCACATCAATGACATCCCGGATGGAGAGAGGGCGTTCTACTCCAAGAAGACCTACGATCTGGAATACGAGTTTCCATTCGGCGTGAGCGAACTTGAGGGCATCGCCTACCGCACCGACTACGATCTCGGAAAACACATCGAGCACTCTGGTAAGCCGCTCGACTACTTCGACGAGGCCACCAAGGAACGCTTCATCCCGCATGTCGTGGAGCCAAGTGCTGGCGTTGACCGCACCACACTCGCACTCCTCTGCGAGGCCTTCGACGAAGAAATCGTCACCGACGAGAAAGGAAACTCCGAGACCCGCACCGTCCTGCGTTTCCATCCCCGCATGGCCCCGATCAAATGTGGCATCTTCCCGCTGCTGAAAAACAAGCCCGCGCTTGTGGAAAAAGCCAAGGAGATCGCCACCGCCCTCCGACCGATCATGAATGTCTTTTACGACGAAGCAGGCGCCATCGGCCGCCGCTACCGCCGCCAAGACGAGGCTGGCACACCGTTCTGCGTCACGATCGACTTCGACACCATCGGCGAAAACGGCCCTGAAAAGGAAAACACCGTCACCCTGCGCCACCGAGACTCGATGACACAGGAACGCATCGCCATCTCGGACCTCAAAAACTACCTACTGGAGAAAATCAGTTGATTCTGGCCACCGCGAAGTTACTTGCAGAGGTGATCGAGCGGTTTGTCCCGTAAACCTTGAAGCGAAAAACGGAGTTCGTCTCTCGACGAGCTCCGTGTTTGCAAACCTTGCCTGAGAAGCAGGGCGTTATTCGGTGATGATGTCCTTGTAGGTCTTGCCCGATGGAATCATTGGCAACACATGCTCAGTGTAAGGGGTCATGACATCGAGGATATAGACTTCCTTCGAATCCAGCATGCGCTTCATCGCGGCAGGGAGGTCTTTTTTATGGATCACCCGCTCGCAGGTTACGCCGAAACCTTTGGCAATATCAACGTAGTCCGGGTAGATGCGCTGCAGATCGCGCGGGTCGCCGAGGAAGGTATGGCCACGATTGCCACCATGGAAGCGGTCCTCCCATTGCACGACCATGCCGAGGTGCTGGTTGTTGAGAATAATTGCCTTTGCGGCGATGCCTTCGATGTGCGCGGTGGCGAGCTCTTGGACATTCATGAGGAATGAACCGTCGCCATCAATGTCTATGACTTGCTTGTGAGGCATTCCGACCTTGGCCCCCATTGCAGAAGGGTAGCCGAAGCCCATGGATCCGAGACCGGCGGAGGTTACAAGGCGGCGGGGCGCGTCGAAGTCGTAGAATTGCGCGGCCCACATCTGGTGCTGACCGACGCCGGTGGTGATGATGGCCTCGCCTTTTGTCATCTCGCAGAGGAGTTGAATGACATGCTGCGGCTGGATGACATCCTCGGTATCCTTGAACGAGAGCGGATGCTTGGTCTTCCACGAATCGATTTGTTTATACCAATCCGGAAAACGGCTGTAATTCTTCGTCGTGCGCTTGTAGCCGGCTTGATCGAGGAGCTTGTTGAGGCGCGTCAGAGCATATTTGAGATCGCTCAGGATCGGCAGGCAGACGGTTTTGTTTTTGTTGATCTCGGAGTTGTCGATGTCGATGTGAACGATTTTGCCGTGTTCGCAGAACTTCTCCACCTTGCCGGTGACGCGATCGTCAAAACGCACGCCGATAGCGAGTAGAAGGTCGGCTTCGTTGACGGCATTGTTGGCATACACGGTGCCGTGCATGCCGAGCCATTTGAGAGAGAGTGTGTGGGTTTCAGGAAATCCACCGATGCCCATGAGAGTAGTGGCCACAGGAATCTGCGTGCGCTCGGCGAACTCGAGCAACTCGGCCGAAGCCTCGCCAGAGATCACTCCGCCACCGCAGTAGATCATCGGGGCCTTCGCCTCGCCGAGCATTCCGATGAGTTCATTCAACGCGACATCATCCGCTTTGCGCTCGGGTTTGTAGCCGCGCAGATTGACGGTTTTCGGGAAAATTGGCTGCGTGGTGAGATTTTGGATGTTCTTCGGAATGTCGATGAGAACAGGTCCGGGACGGCCGGTAGAGGCGATGTGGAACGCCTCTTTCACGATGCGAGGGAGTTCATTCACATCCCAAACAAGGTAGCTGTGCTTTACCATCGGAAGCGTCATTCCAAACACATCGGTCTCTTGGAAGGCACCGCGTCCGATCATTTCCTGAGGAACCTGGCCGGTGATGGCCACCAGAGGGACCGAGTCCATGAAGGCGTCCGCGATGCCGGTGACAAGATTCGTCGCGCCAGGTCCGGAGGTAGCCATGCAAACACCGACTTTGCCGGTCACACGGGCGTAGCCCTCGGCGGCGAAAACCCCGCCCTGCTCGTGGCGGGGAAGAATGGTGCGGATTTTTTTTGTTTTGGTGAGAGCCTGGTGGATCGGCATCGAGCACCCGCCGGGGTAGGCGAAAACAACCTCAACGCCCTCGCGCTCGAGACACTCAACGAGAATCTCCGCGCCATTCATGACTTTGCCCCGTTCGGGCGTAGCGGTGGATTTTGAGGCGGCGGATTTTTTTGTCTTCATAAGTTGGAAAAAAGAGTGCGGCAGAGTAAGCGGTGTCTTGAATGGTTGGCGAGTATAAAAAAGGCATCGAACGACATCTCGAGCTCATTTCATGCCCGTTGCGAGCACAGTCTGAAAAAACGGTGCTTCCGCTTCACGCGAGACGATGGAGGATTCGATTTTGGAGAACCCCGCCTTTTTCATCATACGGTGAAGTTCGATTTCGGAAAATCCCAGCCAAACATGTCCGTAAAGCTCGCGGGCCTGCTCGTGAGTATGACTCAGCAAATCGAGAATCAATACACGCCCGCCAGGTTTGAGAATCCGTTGCGCCGCATTCAAAGCTCGCTGTGGAACGGCGGCATGATGCAAAGCCTGGCTGAAAAGAGCCACATCGAGAGAGTTAGCATCGATCGGTGGATCTTCGATATCCCCGAGCCGGTATTCGAGGTTGGAAAACCCGTGCTCCTTCGCCAAAGCGGAACCGAATTCGACCATCTTCTCGGAGTTATCAATGGCGATGACCTTTTTTGATGTCCGGGCCAGCAGTTGCGAGAGGGTCCCCTCACCTGCCCCGAGGTCTGCGATGACCATGGGCGGGAGCAAGCGCAGAAGCCCGTGTGAGAGCGCCTCCCAGGAGCGGCCAGGCACGTAGGCGCGGCCAAATTTTCCCGCCAGTTTATTAAAATACTCGGCTGCTTGGTCCTTACGTTTTTTGAGCGTGAACACGAGGTGCGCCTTATCTGCCGAAGCCTCCTTTAGCTCCGCCCGTGCCCCCTCGAGAACCGCCAAAGTAGCCTCACCGGGATCCTCCCCCACCGAGTAGAAGATGTTTTTTCCCACCCGCCGATCCTTCACCAATTCCTCGCGTTTCAGCTGCGCCAGACTGGTCGAAATGCGGGACTGCCCGAGACCAAGTATCTCCTGCAACTCGGCGACCGTGAGCTCCTCTTCCATCAAAAGCAGCAGCAGGCGCAAGCGGATCGGATCCGACAAAACACGGAGAGATTTTAGGATTGACGCCATTAAACATATCAATATATTCAGATGCGTAGATGCGTAAAGCTTAACCTCAACCCAAACCAATAAGTCCTATGTCACGCCGTTACATTTTTTCCTCCGAATCCGTTGGCGAAGGCCATCCTGACAAAGTCTGCGACACCATCTCCGATGCCGTTCTCGACGCCTGCCTCACGATCGACAAAACCAGCCGCGTCGCCTGCGAGACCTTTGTGAAAAGTAACACCGTCGTGGTAGGCGGTGAAATCACCATCCCGAAAATCAAAGGTGCGGCCCTCGACTCGGTAATGAATGTGGGCTCCATCGTCCGCGAAGCAATCCGTGGCATCGGTTATACGAACAACGACGATGTCTTCCACGCCGACCGCGTTTTCATTTCAAACCTCCTCACCGCACAGAGCGCCGACATCGCACAGGGAGTGGATAACAAAAAAGCCAAGGGCAAAGCCACTGCCGAGCAAGGCGCCGGCGACCAAGGTCTCATGTTTGGCTACGCCTGCAACGAAACCCCGGAACTCATGCCTGCTCCGATCATGTTCGCCCACCGCCTCGGACGCGAACTCACTGCCATCCGCAAGGCCGGCAAAGTGAAATGGCTCCGCCCCGACGCGAAGAGCCAAGTCTCCGTGCTCTATCAAGACGGCAAGCCCGTCCGCGTGACCAATGTCGTCATCTCGACCCAGCACACTGAAGAAGTCGAAATCGAGGAAATACGCAAGTTTTTAATCGCAAATGTGATTCGCAAGTCGATTCCGAAGGACTTCCTCGACGCCTCCACCGAATTCCTCATCAACCCGACCGGCCGTTTCGTCATTGGCGGCCCGCAAGGCGACTCTGGACTCACCGGTCGTAAAATCATCGTCGACACCTACGGCGGCATGGGCCGTCACGGCGGCGGAGCCTTCTCTGGAAAAGACCCATCGAAAGTGGACCGCAGCGCCGCCTACATGGGCCGCTATGTTGCAAAAAATGTTGTAGCCGCCGGTCTCGCCGACCGCTGCGAAGTTCAATTCGCCTACGCCATCGGGCATCCAGAGCCCGTCAGCATCCACATCGACACCTTCGGCACGCACAAGGTGAACGAGGAAAATATCGAGAAAGCCGTCAAATCCGTCTTCTCCTTCAAACCCGCCGACATCGTCACCCAACTCAACCTCCTCCGCCCGATCTACAGCAAGACCACCAACTACGGTCACTTCGGCAAGGAAGACAAAGACATCACTTGGGAGAAGACAGACAAAGCAGCGGCGTTGAAAAAGGCGGCGCGCTAAAGAGTAGGAGGAGTTTTCAGAGTTCAGTTTTCAGGAAACCAAGCAATGGCTTATCGATCATTCGAAGATTTGGAAGTGTGGCAGCGGGCTTGCCGCCAATGCACTTCCATTTACGAGATGTTTGAGGATTGTAAAAAATACTCCCTTAAAGATCAGATCGAACGCTCATCGCTTTCCGTTCCCTCAAATATTGCCGAAGGCCACGAGCGCAACAGCAAAGCAGATTTCCAACGCTTTTTGAACATTGCCCTCGGCTCAAACGCTGAACTCCAAACCCAACTCTACATCGCCCGCAAACTCAACCTCATCAAACAACCCGTATTCCAAAGCAGCATTAACGAATCCAAAGAAATCTCCGCCATGATCCGCGGACTTTGGAAATCCATCGCCCACAAAACACCCACTGAAAACTGAACCCTGAAAACTGAAAACTAACTATGGCCACCAAATCCGCTTCCAAATCAAAAGCATCCGCCGCCGCCGTTCTCGCTGAACTCACCGCCGCGACTGCCAATCTCGCAAAATATGCCGCCGCTACCCCGAAGGGAGCGGATTACATTGTCTCTGACATCGCACTGGCCGACTGGGGACGCAAGGAAATCAGCGTTGCCGAGCATGAAATGCCGGGCCTCATGGCGGTTCGTAAAAAATATGCCAAGCAAAAGCCGCTCAAAGGCGTCCGCGTGACTGGCTCACTCCACATGACGATTCAAACAGCGGTTCTTATCGAGACGCTTGTTGATCTCGGCGCTGATGTGCGCTGGGCCAGTTGCAATATTTTCTCCACTCAAGACCACGCCGCCGCAGCCATCGCGGAGACCGGCACGCCCGTCTTTGCCTGGAAAGGCGAGACCCTCGAGGAATATTGGGAACTCACCCTCAAAGCGATCACCTTCCCCGGCAACCTCGGACCACAACTCGTGGTTGATGACGGCGGCGATGTGACCCTCCTCATCCACAAAGGGGCCGAACTCGAAAAAGGTGACAAGTGGGCCTACCAACCCGCCGAAAACCATGAAGTCTCCGTCGTCAAGGCCCTCCTGCGCCGCGTGGCCGAGGAGCGCCCTGGCTACTGGACTAAGGTCGCCAAGGCATGGAAAGGCGTCTCCGAGGAAACAACGACAGGCGTCCACCGCCTCTACCAACTCGCCGAGGTCGGCAAACTCCTCGTGCCAGCGATCAATGTGAACGACTCGGTTACGAAGTCCAAATTCGACAACCTCTACGGCTGCCGCGAGTCCCTTGCTGACGGCCTAAAGCGTGCGACCGACGTCATGATCGCCGGCAAAGTCGCCGTCGTGTGCGGCTACGGCGATGTCGGCAAAGGCAGCGCCCACTCGCTCCGCGCTTACGGCGCCCGAGTGATCGTCACCGAGATCGACCCCATCAACGCCTTGCAGGCTGCCATGGAGGGCTTCCAAGTCAACACCATCGAGAGCACCCTCGGCGTCGGCGACATTTATGTCACCACCACCGGCAACAAAGACATCATCACGCTCCAGCACATGCTCGCCATGAAAGACCAAGCGATCGTTTGTAACATCGGACACTTCGACAACGAAATCCAAGTCGAAGAACTTAAGAAACACAAAGGCATCCGCTGCGAGACCATCAAGCCGCAATACGACCGCTACTTCCTGCCCGGCGGCAAGAAGAGCATCTACATGCTCGCCGACGGCCGCCTCGTGAACCTCGGTTGCGCCACAGGCCACCCAAGCTTCGTGATGTCCAATTCCTTCACCAACCAGACGCTCGCACAAATCGACCTCTGGCAGAACAAGGACAAATACAAAAACACCGTCTATCGTCTACCCAAAAAGCTCGACGAGGAAGTAGCCCGCCTGCACCTCGAAAAAATCGGTGTCGTCCTGACCAAGCTCACCAAGAGCCAAGCCGAATACCTCGGCGTGCCGTCCGAAGGCCCCTACAAGCCCGAGCACTACCGCTACTAAAAGCAGAAGCCGTTCGATTCAATAAAAACACCCCGGTAGCATCTAGCTACCGGGGTGTTTTCATTTAAAACAACAATGTTGCAGCGAGACTGAGCAACTATGCCTGGAGTGCCAGCTTCGACAAAGCCTTCAGCAGACGATCGGCGTGAATTGCTTGTGCTCCACGAGAAATTCCTCGTCCGCGCCGGAGTAGAGATTTCCAAATGTCGGTGTCGGAATGCGAGGCGTGGGATTTGTTTTACTGCTGAGCGAGAAGGTGCGGCGTTCGCTGATGGCGTGGTGCGCGCGTTTCCAGAGCAAAGATTTCATGCACTCGTCGGGCAGGCGGTTGATGAGTTGCGTGGCTTCGTCCCAGCGTTTTTCGCCGCTGAGGAGCATGGCGGCGTTCATGACTGGTGCATCGTCGAGCGGCCACTTGCGAGCGCAGGCGGACCAACTTTCGATGGCAGCAGCGGTGTCGCCGAGGCGGTAATGCATGCAACCGGCAGCGAGAAGGGCGTAGCCAGAAGTGCGGTTTAAAATAGGCATCTCGGACAAAACATCGCGGAGAAATACCTCAGGCTCGTCGCGGTATGCCCACGAAATGAGCGTGCGGAAAGACTCCGGGCACTCGGCCTCCTGAGCGCGGAATTCCTCAATGAGAGGTCGCAGAAGCGGGATCTCGGGGAGGTTTGCGAGGCTTGCGCCGGGACTTTGGAGAAGATGGCAAACGAGGTGGTTGCGGGCGCAACCGAATCGGCCTTTGGCGGCCTGGAATCGGGCAAAAGTGAGCTGTTGCTCTAGGACCATCGCGGAAATGCGGTCTCGGAGAGCACGGAAGGCGTCCAAGCGGGGCGCTACCACAGACCCCTGCCAAGCGGCAAACTCGGTAGCCAATTCGGGATTGGCGGCCTCGGCAGAAGGCTCAACCTCAAAACAGGTGGCGTAAACGGGATGGAGCAGCGCGTGGAATTTCGCTGGCATCATGTGCATATCCATCTGGTCTACGCAACGAAGAGGAGTCACCGATTCGTTGAGGGCAAGGATTTCGTCGAACGGCAAGTTGCAATAGCGCATAGCCTGACGAAGAGTGAGCGGGATAGAGGGGATTTTTTCCCAGAGTGAGCAAAGTTCGCTATCGAGGAAAATTTTGCGGTGGGCATCCCCCGCTTCGGTGTTCTGAAACGAGAAGCAGCCGAGCATATGGATGAGAGCCTCGGCGTGGCGACCGAGGCGGTTTGCCTTGCAGGCAAGGCCGTAGAGGCGGACGAGGGACTGCTCATTGTTTTCCGGCGCGATGGATTTTTCGATCTCATAGGCCTCTTGAAGGCGTCCCGAAAAATTGAACGCGAGGGCGATTCGGAACAGTTCTTCAGGCGGTAGAGGGCGTTTTTGGTCGAGGAGGACATCCGCTGATACAGAGGCGCGGATGAAGCGACCGAGGCGGTTGAAAATATAGATCGCTGCGGAGTGGACTTCGGGCGTAGGGGCTTGGGCGAGCAGACTCTGGATAATGGCTTCGGATTCTTTTTCGAGACCGATATCCAGGAGGGCGAGGGCTTCCTCGATGCGAGAGGCAATTTCGTCTTGGCTCATGATTTTAATAAGAAAATGGGTCGTTTCGGGTTTTGTAGGCTGGTGGCCTTCTGATGACTGAATACATAGCAATTCCCGAACCAACTTTTTATTGTGCGGCGGAGCTCTGAAGGGATTGACCACAGAGGACACAGAGAGCACAGAGGGGGAGAGATTTATCGCGTTTTAAGTGGACGCCCTTTTTTGGGCGTGAGCGCACGGGATCTGCGTGGAACGGCCAGGAAACAAAGCGGTGGGAAAAAACTGCCTTTCCGGCGGGAAGGGGGCTTTATTGCGGATCGGTGCGCTCGACAGCAGCGTCTTCGAATCGGGTGTATTCCTCAAGGAACGTCAGAGGCACATCGCCGGTGGGGCCGTTTCGCTGTTTAGCGATGATGAGGGTGGCCTTGCCGGCGGCTTCCTTTTTGGCTTCCTCGTCCTCTGCATAGTATTTGTCGCGGATGAGGAGTCCGACGATGTCGGCATCCTGCTCGATGGTGCCGGATTCGCGGAGATCGCTGAGGCGGGGCCGTCCGGCGCTGGAGCCGGTGCGCTGCTCAGGATTTCGGTTCAGCTGGGCGAGGACGATGACGGGGAGCTTGAGTTCCTTGGCGAGGGCTTTGATGCCGTAGGAGATTTCCTGAATTTCGATCTGGCGGTTCTCTTGAGCGCGGCGAGAGCCGGATCGTAGGAGCTGGAGGTAATCGATGACGATGAGTTGGATTTTTTCGCGGTTGTGAAGGCGGCGGGCCTTGGCGCGGAGTTCCAAAATGCTCAGGCCGGGGGTATCATCGACGAAGATTTTCGCCTTGGAGAGCTGGCCGGCGATGTTGATGAGATTGGTCATTTCGCGATTGGCGATGAAGCCGTCGCGGAGCTTGGAGCCATTCACCCTCGCCCTGGAGCAAAGGAGACGCTGCACGAGCTGCTGGGCGCCCATTTCCAGGGAAAAAACAGCGACGGGCTTGCCGGCATCGATCGCGACATGCTCGGCGATATTCATGGCGAGGGCAGTTTTGCCCATCGAGGGACGCGCAGCGATGACGAACATCTCACCCTCGTGCATGCCACTCGTCATGCGGTCGAGTTCGTGGAATCCGGTCGGCAGGCCGGTGATGCCGCCTCCGGAGCGCGAGAGCTTCTCGATATTGTCGATCGCATCGCTCACCATTTGCTTCATGGTGGGCATGGCGGATTGGAAGCGCTGCTCGCCAATTTCGAGCACGCGGGCCTCGACCTCGTCGAGAAGGATTCTCACATCACCCTGCTCGTCGTGGGCACGGGCGACATACTCGGTGCAGGTCGTGATGACGCGGCGGAGGAGATATTTTTCGAGAATGATCTCGCGGTAGTAATCGGCATTTGCCGCCGTCGGGACAAAAGTGAACAGCTCGGTAATGGCGACCGCGCCGCCAACCTCGTCGAGCATGCGGCGGTCCTCAAGCGTCTGGGTAAGCGCGATGAGGTCGATCGGCTTCCCGCCATTTCGCATTTCGACCAAGAGCTCGAAAATTTTCTGGTGGGCCGGCAGATGGAAATGCCGCGCCTCCATCTGCGCCATGGTGTCGTCCAACGCCGTGGCGGAATGCAAGATCGAGCCCAGAAGCCCCTTCTCGGCATCGAGACTCTGCGGCAGTGGACGACGGGCGTCTGGAAGATACGCCGCTCCGCGCTGCTGATAATCAGGCTTCTTTTTTCCACGCCCCTTGCCTGCCGCATCACCATTTGAAGAGGGGGCGCCGGCGTTTTGTTCAGGAGTGGAGGACATGGTCAATCAGGAAAAACTTAAGAGCTTGGGGAAAAGAATGAGGCCGGACGGAAAGATAACTTCCACGCACGGCCTCATGGTTAATCAGAAATGATTACGCGGGGCTAAAAATCAGGCCTCCGTAGTGACTTTCCGGCGATATTTTTTTTCAGGAGCCGCCTCGGTCGATTCCTCCACTGCAGGAGCATTCACCTTAACCTCAATCTTGAGATTGGCCGTGACGTCGGGGTGGAGCTTGACTGCAACAGTGTGGTCGCCACTTTCCTTGATGGCCTTTTCAAGAACGACAGCGTGCTTGGGAAGGTCTTCGAGTTTGAGATCGGCAACGATGCGGTCGTGGATGTCTTTGGCAGTGACGGAACCGAAGGCTTTGCCAGTCGCACCAGCATCCAGCGTGAAGCTGATCGAGAGTTTGTTGATCTTGGAAGCAATTTCCTCAGCGGCGGTCACCTCGCGGGCCTCGCGCTCGGCGCGCTTGGCTTTGAGGTGGTTGATCTGACGGAGGGATCCGGCAGTGATTTCAAGGGCTTTGCCTTGAGGATAGAGAAAGTTGCGGGCGAAGCCACGGCGGACTTTGACGATGTCGGCCTCTGCGCCGAGCTTAGGAATATTTGCGGTAAGAATGACTTCTGTGAATGCCATAGGATCAATTTTGTGAACGGAAGGGAGAAACTATCGGGCGCGGCAAGGATGTCAAGAAACCGAAGGCTTTATTTTTAGCGCCCTCGATTCCAAGCGGGTGGCCAATTCCTCCGCCTGTGCCTGAAGCATCCGCAGGGAGCCATCATTCCAAATGACGAAATCCGACTGAGCAATTTTTTGCGCGTTGCCCCACTGCGAGGCCACGATTTGCTCCACCTGTGGCGGCGTTAGGCCTCTCGACATGGCGCGCTGAGTTTGAATTTCAAGAGAACAGGCGACTGTCACTATGAGATCGAATCCGGACGAGGCGCTGGTTTCAAAAAGGAGAGGGATATCCACCAGTAGATCGCGACCCGCCGCTCGCGCATCCTCAGCTAGAGCCTGCCTACGGGCGCGAACGAGTGGGTGCAAAATCGCTTCGAGTCGAGCTTTGGCTGCAGAATCTGAAAAAACAAGAGCCCGAATGGCGGCGCGGTCCGGCGTTCCATCCGCTCGATACGCCGTGGGAAGAATGTCGCGAGTCACGGCTTGGCGCACGGAGGGATCAGAATCGAGAAGCTCTCGGGCAGAGGCGTCGGAATCAAAGATCCAAGCGGCACGAATTTCAGCCAAAGCGCGAGTGAAAGTCGATTTACCCGAGGCGATGCCGCCAGTGATGCCGATTATTGCCATGGAGTTTGGAATATTGATCTCCTCATACCACTCAGCGCATCGCCAACCACGCTGGAGTTTCGTATTTACCGGAAGCAAGTTTGTCGATAGCTGCCTCAAGTGAGGTGGCTTTTGCAAAACAGGAAACCTCCGCTGCAAGCGAATTGGCGATTTCAGCCGGAACCGCGCCCGGCAGATGAAGCGAACCTTGATAAAGAACGCCTACTTTCGAGCGCCGGAGCGCTCCACCACAGATTTTTGAGGCCCCAGCAATGATATCAAAAGCCACGGGACTCTCAAAGCAAATCGGCCCGCAACAGCATTCCTCTGGAAGCACCAACCGCACATTCGGCAGGCATTTTTGAATCGCCGGAAGCAGGCCCTCGTGAATCGCACTATAAATATCCCGCGAACTACCGGATGCAGCCGCCTCCGAAGCCGGAATCGCCAGCGCCAACGTGACATCGCTGCCATGAAAAACCATCCCTCCCCCACTCCATCGACGCATGAGGGGCAATCTGCGCGCCAAGGAATCGACCGCCGCAAGCCTCTGTGCGTATCCAAATGTCACCGCAGGCGCAGTCCAACGATAAACACGCAAAACCGGCATCTCGCAAAAGTGCAATAGCGCCTCGTCACACGCCATCTGCTCGGCAGGTGTGCGCGGCGAGGAATCCTCCCAGATCTGAAGGCGACTGAATATTTTTGGCATCGGGCCTGATTTGAAAAAAATGAAATGCGCCTTCTACTTGTCGGCGACTGGCTCCATGTTTAGGCTCCGCTTCCATGGCAAAGCAAGCACTCGGCAAGGGCCTCGGCGCACTCATTAACAAGCGCGTGGCCAGTCCGGCCCCAATTGAAGAACACGGCGAGAGAATCCAAAGACTCCCGCTTGCGAACATTACCCCCAGCCCGCTTCAACCGCGTCTGGATTTTTCCTCGGATCAATTGCACGAACTGGTCGAGAGCATCCGTGAGCGCGGCATCATACAGCCCCTCATCGTCCGCCAGGCGAATGGAGTCTATGAACTCATCGCCGGCGAGCGCCGCTGGCGGGCGGCAAAAGAAGTCGGTCTCGCGGATGTCCCCGTCATAATTCGCGAAGCTAGCGACCGCGAGGTGCTGGAACTGGCCCTCATCGAAAATCTCCAACGCGAGGGCCTGAACCCGATCGAAGAGGCCGCCGCCTACGCCAGGCTTCACCAAGAATTCAGCCTCACGCAGGAGGAAATCTCTCGCCGCGTCGGCAAAAGCCGAGCCTCCGTCGCGAATGCCATGCGACTGCTCGACCTGGAGTCCGATGCACAATCCCTCCTCAAACACGGCAGGATTTCTGTAGGACATGCCAAGGTCCTCCTCTCGCTGAAAAACCACAGCGAACAAAAATGGCTCGCCGACCAGATCGTAAGAGGAACCCTCTCCGTGCGGGTCGCAGAAAAAATGGCCGCGCAAAAGCTGGCGGATACTGGCAACACCCGACCACGCCGCAACGGCACGGGAGTCACCACAGAGCCCGCTCCAGCCATTCAACGCGTCCAAAACCTCCTCACCCACCGACTCGCCACCCGCGTGCAAGTGAACCACTCCGAAAAGAAGGGTCACATCCAGATCGAATACTACGGCACAGACGACTTGAACCGCATTCTTGATTTGCTCGGCCTTGAGGAAGATTGATACCAATGCCCGTTTTAAAAAAACTATTCGCCCCTTTCATCCACGCCATCGACTCGGACTATTTCCCCGCTGGCGCTGAGAAAGTGCAGGGAATGCCCGAACGCTTCGAGCTATCGCGAGCGATTCCTTTTATCATCCTGCATCTCGGCTGCCTCGGGGTCATCTGGACAGGCTGGAGCTGGGCGGCCGTCATCACAGCCGTTGTGCTGTATTTCACCCGCATGTTCGCTGTGACAGCGATCTACCACCGCTACTTCTGCCACCGCGCCTACCACACGTCGCGGATCACCCAATTTCTCTTCGCCCTTTTTGGTCTCACCGCCGTGCAACGCGGTCCGCTCTGGTGGGCCTCCGTGCACCGCCACCACCACAGGCACTCGGATGACGAGCACGACGTCCACTCCCCGGGCATGAAGGGTTTCCTTTGGTCCCACATTGGCTGGCTGACCAGCAGCAGGAATTTCCCCACCGACTACGACCGTGTGAAGGATCTCGCAAAATATCCCGAGCTGGTTTTCCTGAACCGCTTCGACTTGATCGGCCCGGCGCTTTTATTTGCCGGCCTCTACGGCTTCGGAGCCGCACTGGAAGCTTTTGCACCCGGACTCGGAACTTCGCCATGGCAAATGGTCATCTGGGGATTTTTCATCAGCACCACGGTTTTGTTCCATGCCACCTGCACGATCAATTCGCTCACGCATTGCTTTGGAAAAAAACGCTTCGATACCGGTGATGACAGCCGGAACAGCCTGCTGCTCGCCCTCCTCACGCTGGGCGAGGGCTGGCACAACAACCACCACCACTTCCAAGCCTCCGCGAGACAGGGTTTTTACTGGTGGGAGATCGACATCTCCTACTACGTGATCCGCACCCTCGGCGCATTGGGGCTGGTTTGGAACATCAAAGGCGTCCCCGCACGCGTCTATTCCGAGTCTGTGGTGAACGAGTCCGCTCCGCAGTGAGAGAGCGCATCGGCATCATCGGCTCGGGCGTCGCCGGCATGGGCGCGGCTTGGCAACTCCGCAACCACGCCGATATCACAATCATCGAACGCGAGGCTCGGCCCGGTGGACATACAAACACCGTGACGGTGGAGGAAAACGGCCAGGAAATCCCGATTGATACAGGATTCATCGTCTTCAATCATGCCACCTATCCCAATCTGGTGCGGCTCTTCGAGGAACTCGGCGTGGAGACAAAGCCCTCGGAAATGTCCTTCAGCGTCCAGCACGTGCCGAGCGGTCTCGAATACAATGGCATGGGGCTCGATAAACTTTTTGCCCAACGGCGCAACATCCTCAACCCGCGCTTTCACGCCCTCGTTTTCCAAATCCTGCGCTTCTTCCGCGTCGCCCGCGCGCTTCTGGAAAAACCCGACTCGCTGAACTGCACCGTCGGCGAATTTGTGCACCGGAACGCCTTGGGCGTCGATTTCCTCAACCTCTACCTCATCCCGATGAGCTCTGCGGTGTGGTCCACCGATCCCCGCCAAATGCTGGATTTCCCTGCATTGAGCCTCATCCGTTTTTTTCAAAACCACGGATTTCTCGGAGTCACAACCCACCACCCATGGTTCACCGTCAGCGGAGGCTCGCGCAGCTACAGAGACAAGCTCCTCGCTCACCTTCGACCCGTCCAACTCCCCGCCAAGGCCGTTGAGGTGAAGGAATCCGAAGCCTCGGCAACCGTCCGCATCGAGGATGGAACGGTGTGCGAGTTCGATCGCGTCATTATCGCCGCCCATGCGGACGAGGCCCTCGCCATGCTGGCGGTGCCCGATGAAGCCCAATACCGCCTGCTGGGTGCGTTCGGATATCAAAAAAACACCGCCACGCTTCATACGGACCACTCCGTCATGCCACGCATCCGTCGCGCCTGGGCTTCCTGGAACTACCGGGTCGAGCAGAATGTCCAAGGCGACCGCGAGGCGACGACGCACTATTGGATGAACGCCCTTCAAGGCGTCAGTAAAACCCGAAACTACTTTGTCTCCGTGAATGGCGCTGAAAAGATCCGCCCCGAAACCATCCTCTACCAAACCGGCTACCAGCACCCCGTCTACACACTGAGCGCCATGGAAGCCCAGCGTGAACTCCCGGCGCTGAACACCCGCTCGCCACGGCAACGAATTTTCTTTTGCGGAAGCTACTTCCGGCATGGGTTTCATGAGGACGCCTACAGCTCTGCCGTGGACCTCGCCGCCGTGCTGCGCCCGCTCCTCGGCCAATGAACCACCCTGCGGCATCCTGCCTCTACGAGTGCACTGTGATGCACCGCAGACTACACCCCAAGCCGCACGAATTCGTTTACCGGATTTTCCTCTTCCTTCTCGATCTCGACGAAATCCCCTCGCTCACCCGCGCCGTGCCGATCTTCAGTGCGGTGGAACCGAATCTCTACTCGCTTCGCAACGAGGATTACTTCCAATTCCACTCACGCGGCCTCCGCGCGAATCTTGAGACCTTTCTCCAAACCCAAAACGTCTCCACGCGTCCCGCCCGCATCCGCCTCCTCACACTCCCCCGCATGCTCGGCTACACCTTCAACCCGATCTCAATTTTTTTCTGCTTCGACTCGGAAGACCGTCCGCTCACATCCGTCGTTCAAGTCGGCAATACCTTCAGCGAACTCAAGCCCTACCTCGTCCCGCTCGACGAATCCGGCAGCGGCTTCCACATCCGGGTGCCGAAAAACTACTATGTCTCCCCCTTCTCCCCGCTCGACCTCGCGTTTGACTTCCGCTTCAAAAACCCTAGCCAGAACCTCCACATAGCGATCGACAACTACCAAGGCGACCAAAAAAACCTCGTCAGCACCCTCACCGGCAAACGAGCCGAGTTGACGACCTCCCACCTTGCCCGACTCACCCTCGCATTCCCTCTAGTCACCCTCAAAATCATCTTCCTCATCCACTGGGAAGCCCTCCGCCTCTGGCTCAAAGGCATCCCCTTCATCAGGAAGGAAAACAACCACAGTCAACAAACAGGAGCCTTCCGAATTCAAAAATAAACCTGTGCGCTCAGCCCGCCTCTGGCTTGTGAGGCCCGGGGGCGGAGAGAAGCGGCGTTTCCCTTTTCCCTCCACCAGATTTTGTCTTTCTGTCTCAGAGGCCGATTTTCTCCGCTGATTCTATAAATTGATTAGCTGTGCTCACCCTTTGGGCTGCCCAAGGCAGTCTTTCTCCGCTTCGCTTCGATTCTGTCTTGAAATACCTTCCGTGTTTGAAATTTGGGTCATGCGGGACGATGGTAAGCGTTGCGCGGAGCACCCCCTGCTGTAGGTAGTGTTGATGTCGTAGTCTGGAGGCTATGACATCTACAGCATCGTTATTATCAGCGGGGGAAATTCTCAAGCAGGACAGTCTGGGGCGAGTGC